>Ga0076220_103_pt2 | contig 27674 bp, 15 predicted proteins | sample RifGroE2_FD_67844 | JGI IMG/M metagenome (GOLD analysis project Ga0076220, IMG submission 67844) | Parcubacteria (Uhrbacteria) bacterium GW2011_GWE2_45_35
GCCATGAAAGAAAAAAAAGAAGTCGAGCTTTCGACTTTGCGGCTTTTGCGGACGGCTTTAAAAAATAAGCAGATTGATTTAATGCGCGAATTGACAGAAGAAGATGTTTTGGCGGTTATTCGTTCGCAAATCAAACAGTCAAAAGATTCGATCGAATCTTTTGAATCGGCCAATCGTAACGATTTGGCCGACAAGGTTAAGGGCGAATTAATTTTTTTGGAACGTTACTTGCCGGCCGAAATGTCTGATGAAGATTTGGAAAAAACCGTGCGCGAGGCTTTGGCTCTGGCTGGAATTTCTGCCAAAGTCGATATGGGTAGGGCTATGGGCGCGGTTATGAAAGCCGTGGCCGGTAAAGCTAATGGCGCCCGAGTTAAGGCCGCGGTTGAACACGCTTTGGAATAATTTTTTATGAGCCAACAAATTTTTAAAAAAACATTCATCAGCTTGTTGGTTTTTGGTTTGAGTTTTTTCCCCACCTTGGTTTTGGCCAGAAGCGAAGCTCCTCAAGCCGTGCTTGGTGGTAGTTCCAATTCGCCTGCCGCCGTTGTTGTTTCTGAAGGAGTGTCAGAAGTTATACCAACCTTTTCGACCGTTCAGGTGGAATTGGTTTATAGAATTGTCCGAGTATTATCTGTAGTTTTTTCCATCTTGTTTATCAATATGATTTTGATCGGGTCTTTTAGTTACATGGTTACTTCAAACGATGACAAGGTTTTGGCAGCGCGTAAACAAATTATTATCGGAGCAACCGGAACAATATTTTTTATTTGTCTGTACCTTATGGCCACGGCCGCGATTTTACGTTTAGAGGCCGGAGTTTGAGTATTGGATTAAAGAAGTTTGAATACAGAAAATGCTTTTACGGTTTGGATCAGTCTTTTTGGAAAATTATTATCCACACCTAGACAAAAAAACCAAGCGGTTTTTTTGTTTTTGTGCTAAAATGAATTTAGTTTCTTAAGCTTTTAGCCTGTGAAAATTAATTGGAAAAATGCGGCAATCGGCGCCGCCACCGTTGGAATTATTCTTACGGCAATTTTTGTATTTACGCCGACCCATTTTGCCTTTGCCCAACTCGACACGCTCGAAGGCACGGCCTTAGAAGCGCAAACCGGTTTGGCTACCGAGTCGTTGCCAATTGTTATTGCTCGTGTCATTCGGATTTTTATTGGGGTCCTTGGTTTGATCTTGGTTTGCCTGTTTGTTTACGCCGGATTTTTGTATCTTACGGCCAGGGGGGAACCAACACCAGTTGAAAAAGCTCGAAAGATAATAAAGAACGCGATTATTGGTATGGCTATTGTTCTTCTGTCTTTTTCCATTACGACTTTTATTTTGAATCGTTTGCTCGCGGCGGCCGGATTCGCCGGCGGCGTTACCACAAGCGGGGCGGGGAATTATACCGAACCGCTTTCCGGTTCTCTTGGTTCGGGTGTTATCGAAAGTCATTACCCGGCCCGTTACGCCACGGAGATTCCGCGCAACACGCGCATTTCAGTGACCTTTAAAGAAGCGATTAGTTTGGATTCAATAATTTCTGATTATGCCACCGGTGCGGCTGCCGGTGCTTCGGTGTTTGATTTAAATTCAGCCAAGGTTTTGATTTTTGAAACCGCCGCGGTTACCGACGAGGTTTCCGAAGCCGAGGTTGCTTTAGGTGCCGCCGAAGTTGATGTAAGTTTTGTCCCCATGGATTTAGACGATGATGGTGTGGTTGATCCTTGGGCCACAATTTTTGTTTTTGATCCGGTCGATCTTTTGGGAAACGCGACTACCGACACTAACTACACAATTAAACTAGAACCAACAATTTTGAAAGCTGATGGCAGTCTGGCTTTTAGCGGGGCCTATTCCAGCGGCTATGAATGGACTTTTGAAGTTTCTACCGAAGTTGATTTAACACCACCGTATGTTGTTTCGGTGGTTCCGGTTGAAGGTTCGGACGAGGCGCCCAATGTTGTGGTGCAAATTACTTTTAACGAAGCTATGGATCCAGTAGCCGCCAGCGGTGAATTTATTGGCGGTACCGGTTTTACCCACATCGAAGTTTTGGATTTAGACAGTACTTCTGCTGGCTCAAACGTCGAAGGAACTTTTTCTGTGGTCAACAATTATCGAACTGTGGAGTTTTTACCAAACGATGTTTGTGCCAGTGATCCTTGTGGTAACGATATTTATTGTTTGCCGTTTGGTGCTGATCTCGAGGTCCAGGCTCACGCTGCTTCCTTGGGTGCCGATCCGCCACAAGCCGAAATGGTTGGCGGATTGTTTACCGGTTTGGTGGATGCTTGCGGTAACTCTTTAGACGGCAACGGAGATCGTGTTGCTCAAGGCTCAATCGAAGATACGGTTTCCGGTCTCGATGATTACGAATGGAATTTTACCACCACCTCTGAAATTAACGATAGATCGCCAGCCATTGTGAGTTTACTACCAACGCTCACAGAAAATAGCAATATTGATGTTAATCAAAATATTGAATTTGTTTTTGATATTTTGTTGCAGGCCTCAACGGTTAATTCTTCCAATGTTAAGTTGTTGCCCAATCATGCTCAAGAACTTTGGTTTTCAGACAGTAGTGTTAATGCAGACCCGGATTCCACGGTTTTGGGCGATGAATATTCCACGGCTATTATAAGGCATGCTCAGCTTTGGGAAACAGTTATTGATGCCGCTGGCGTGACCACTCTTTATTACTACTATCCTTTGGTTAACCAAGGTGTTAAAAGTGCCTGGCAAATTTGTATGTTTCCATCTTATGGCCCGCACGCAGCTTTGGAACTTAGAACCTCTTGCGCTGATTCGGCCGCGCCTTTTTGTTGTAACGGATTCGGTCAAAGCACGCCTTGTGTTAGACGAATGGACGGTAGTTTACTTCAATAGTTTAACCCCACTTACATGAAACCAGCTCGCCTTTTTTATACGTTTCTGGCTTTAGTCGGAACGTTTTTCCTGGCTTCGACCGCCTTAGCCGCGTCGCTTTCGTCAAACCAAATGTTTGGCGCGAACCAAGCTGAGTTTGCGGCCGCTTCGGGTTTGCCCGGCGGTGATCTTATTTTGATCATTGCCAATATTATCAGAATGTTTTTGGGCTTTCTTGGAGTTTTTGCCGTGGCCATTATTATTTACGCCGGTTTTTTGTGGGTAACGGCCGGTGGAGCCGAAGACAAAATTTTAAAAGCCAAGAAAGTTTTGAAAAATGCTTTTATTGGTTTAGTTATTATTTTGTCTTCGTTTGCCATTGCTCAGTTTGTTATTTCTAGAATTACTGAGGCTATGGGCGCGGCCTCGGGAATTTATTCAACCACCGATGGCAGTGGTGGTGGTGATGTTTTGTCAGACACGGCCCGAACTTTTTTCGTAGAAGATGTTAATATCGAGTGTGCCGAAAGTATTCGTAACGTTCAGTTGCAGTTTATTTTTAGTCAAAAAGTTACTGCTACAGATATTACTACCGGCGGAGCCATTACCATTAAAAAAACCGACGGCGATTCCGTACCTGGAGTTTTTGCCACTCTTGATGGTTCAACCAGTTCAAAAACTTTTGTTTTTTCTCCCGACGCCACTTGCACGGTTGGGAGCACTACTGTTAGTTGTTTTGAAGCCGAAACAGCTTACCAAATTGTTGTAGTCTCTTCTTTAGAAAGCAGTAGTGGTTATGATTTGCAGTGCTCAACCAGTTATCCTTGTTCGTTTAGTTTTGTAACCGGAACCGGTTTTGATTTGGAAGAACCCACTGTTTCTTTCGAAGCTCCTGATGATGGTGATACAGCTTATGCCGGAATTTTGGAAGCGTTGCAGGCTTATACCGAAGACGATGCCGGAGTTTCTTCGCTGGCTTTTAATTTGGATGGTGTTCTTTTAGAAACCGTTGGTTTAAGTAGTAGCTCGGCCGGAGTTTTGTCGCTTATAAATTATTTTGATTCCGAATGGGATACTACCGGTTATTCGACCGGTCAAACTTATACAATTCAAGCCATTGGTTATGATTGTGGCGGTAATACTGCCACAGATGATGTTGATGTTGTTTTGCGGGCGGCCAGTTGTGTTGGAACTTGCGGCGGCGATGATCCTTACAGTTCAAGTTATTGCGGCGCTTGTCCGGGCGATTCTTGCGAATCAGACGAGGCTTGCGCTTCGGGGAGTTGTGTTGACGGTTCGTGTATTGTTGATGTGGAAATTTCCCGAGTTTCGCCGGGCGATGGCGCGGTTGGTAATTTGATTACAGTTTCCGGAGAGGGCTTTGGAACCTCGTCAGGCAGTGTTGTCTTTTTAGGCGATCCAGAAGATGACAGTGATAATGTTACAGTTACGGCTTATACGGATTGCGACGGCACTTGGAGCGATAGTCAGGTTATTATTCAGGTTCCGATCGGCGCGATTGACGGTCCAATAAGACTTGTGACCGTTGCTGGCGACTACGACGACACCGACGATGAAAACGGTCGGGTTATTAGCGATTTTGTTGTTAACGATACTATTCGTCCGGGTTTATGTTCTTTAACTCCGGACACAGGTTTGGCTGGTTCTTTAACCAGTGTTCGAGGTATTAATTTTGGCAGTTCGCAAGACGCTTCGACTTTATATTTTGGTTCTTATGGTGCTACGACCTACTCGGTTTGGACAGGGGTGTCTTTTTCGGCCACTAGCCCGCTTTTGAACGATGGTTCTTACGACGTTCAACTTTTTACCGGCAGCGGCGACGCCCGTCAGGGTTCAAACGAGGTGGAATTTACCGTCACCTCGGCGGCCGCGGACGAGCCGCCGGAAATCAGTTATGTTGATTCGGGTATTAAGACTTGTTCTGGCACCGAAACTATTTGTTCTGCGGACGAAGATTGTTCCGATGATGACAGTGTGACTTGTGATGATTATCAAGACGCCGGCCCGATCGATCAGTATGTGACAATTTACGGTTCGGGTTTTGGCTCACGTACAGGTTCGGTTTATTTTACCGATCAAAGCGATTCCGGTTCCCGAGCTCTTGGTAGCGCAGATTTTCCCGAGGCTTGTGAAGCTTCGTTTTGGAATAGTGATTCGATTATTATAAAAGTACCGGCCAGTTATTCAGGTGGCGGCAGTTTAAGCGCCACCATGCACGATCTAACTGTCGTTCGCGCCGAAGACGGTTTGGAATCCGAACCGGTTGATTTTAAAGTGATTGCCGGGGAGGCTACCCCTGGCGTTTGCGCCATCGATCCCGATGCCGGACCGGCCGAAACCGAGACCACAATTTATGGCGAAGGTTTTGGTGACTCTGGTTCCGTTACTTTTTTTAGTGAAAAAACAACTTCGTCTACCGATTGGGCCGACGAAGAAATCGGCAGTGTTTTTGTGCCGACCGGCGCCATTTCCGGTCCGGTTTCCATAATCAATAGTCTTCTACAAACTTCAAACGCCGTTAATTTTACTGTTGGGTTTTGTAACGAAGATTTTTATTGCGCGGCTGGTGAAACTTGTTGCCCCAGTGGTACTTGTACTGCGGATGCGGTTTGTGAAGTTAGTGGGGTTTCTCATTACGCTTACTTTTTTTCCACCGGAGAAATTCCCGAAGCTCCGGAAGTTATAGTTGAGTGTAGCGACGATCATCTTTCACCAACTCCTTGGGAGGGCTGGGAAGGCGGCAGGGAAGTTTGTGTTAACGCTTCTGTCAGAGTTGAATTTTCCGAAGACATGGATCCGGACACTCTGACCAGTGATGGTTTTTCGGTAAAAAAATGTTCTGATTCCACATGTCGCTCAGTTTCATCAACGTCTCTGTATATGGTTGAAGAACCGATAATTGATGAATCGGGTTTTACCTGGACACCAGAAAACGATTTTGACTATTCCTCAACTTATCAAGTGACGATTTTTGGCGGCGAGGCTGGAATTTTTAAGAGTGATGATGGATTGACTTTGGTTGATGACGCCTCGTGGGAGTTTACTACCTCGGCCGATGCCTCCTACGATTGTTCAATCGGCGATGTTTTGCTCTCTCCGGCCACGGAAACCGCCACCGAACAAGGCGAACTGCTTGATTACACGATTACACCAACCGATGAAGAACATCAGTGTGTTGCTTTAGATTGTTCTCTGTACTCCCCATGGAATTTTACTGCGAGCGATTCTAGTAAAGCCTCGGTTGGAACTATTACTGGTTGTCAAACCGAAGTGATGGCTTTAGAAGAAACTGGTAGTGGCGGCCCGGTAGTTATTACCGGTTCTTTAACCGGCACGGGTTTCAGCGACACCGGACTTTTGACTATTGCCTTTACTAATCCTCGAATTATTTCTTATTGGCCGGCCTGCACCGAGGCCTGCACCGATGCGGCTATTGGTGCCACTTTTAATATCCCCATGGTTGCGACCACTTTTACCGGTCTTGATTCCACCGGGCAGCAAAAAGTTTTGTTGTTTGAATGTGAAGACCCGGGTTGTTCAATAGATGAATTAACCTCGACTAGTTTGCTTTATTCTTCTTATGATGTCGAAACTCAAATTCTTTCCATAACACCAGCCTCGGAATTGCTCCCTAACACTTCTTATCGAGTGGTAATTTCCGGCGAGGCAGAATCTACCAGCGGTTCTTATTTAAACGAAGAGCCAGGTAGTTTTGCTTGGGACGGCGATATCTCTTGGTTTTTCCAAACCAAGGGCGAATCTTGTGGTGTTGATCGAGTTGAAATTAGTCCGGAAGAGGCCGTAGTGGATTATGTCGGCGCCCGCGCCCGTTTTACAGCTGTGCCTTACGGCGCGCCAGACACCTGTTCGGCTGTTGGTCAAAGATTGTCGACAACCATTGGTACTTGGTCGGATTGGACAGCCGAAGATGAATATGATGGTTTGGATATTGCTTATTTGTTAGATTCCGGCGCCATTACAATTTCTTATGATTTGCCCGAAGGTTGCTCTGACGTTTGTTTGAATGAAGGTTCGTTGACCCCGGTCGCGGTTTGTGGCGACGGAGCGATTGGGCCTGGCGAGGATTGCGATAGTGGGCCGGGTTGTTCTTCGTCGTGTTTGCACGAAGGTACGTTGGCTTGTGCCGCAATTTCCGGTACTTTGTGTTGCGGAAATGGCGTCTTAGATCAGAGTGAGGAATGCGACGACGGTTTCCCGGCCGCTAACGGCGATGGTTGTTCCTCGGCTTGTTTAAATGAAGGATCTCGGGTTTTGGGTTATAGTTGCGGCGATGGTTTAATAGCTCAAAGTCGAGTTATTGGCGGTGAAGATTGTGATTATGGTTCTAAAAATCGAGATTATAATTGTTCTAACGATTGTTTGAATTTGGGTTCGGCACCAAAAGGCTTGGCGGTTTGTGGCGATGGTGTGATTGATGTTTCTGGCGGGGAGGACTGCGATGATGGTGGTACGAGTAATGGCGACGGTTGCTCTTCTGTTTGTTTGCGCGAAGGTCGCAACGGTTCTTACGGAACTTGTGGTAACGGTGGAGCTCCGGAACGCGGAGTTTATAACGAGGGTGAGGATTGTGAGTTGGATTCAGAAGGTTGTTCTGAAGATTGTTTATGGCTAGGTTCGAGCGATGACTATTCGGTGCCTTCAATTTGCGGTGATGGTCATTGGGGTTTTGGTGAAGAGTGCGAGGCGACCGGTGCCACCTCTATTGCGCCATTTGCTCTGGCTATTGTTAACGCCAATGCTCCGCAAGCTGTTTTAGCGAGCGGTGGCGACTCGGCCAGTTCAATCATTACCGGCACCGATGTCTCTTCCGGACAGGTCGGTGAAGGTTTGCTAACTTTGCAGTGTTCTTGCGACACCGATGCCAGTTGCGATTCAACCGGTGAAACTTATGGTTGCGGTTTGGGTAACTGTTGTTTAGAACGACCGGAATTTGTTGAATCCGAACCAAAAGAAGAATCCGGCGTTTGTCGTAACACTGCGGTTTGGATGGAATTTGATAAAACAATGGACGCCGAGACACTTGATAACGCCGGTTTGATTTCACTCGAACTGGTTAATTCTGACGGCACTTCTTTAGACGAAGTTGATTGTCCTTTAACTTATTCCGGAACAGCCATTGGTCTTCGTGATTATCAAAACGGTAATTTCTTAACCCGGGCTTGGCGTTGGCTTTCTTGGCGAGTTTTTTCCGTTTTCGGTGTTAGTGCCGGTGATTATGAAGGTTGTTTTGTTCCGGTTAGATTTGAATTAGAACAAACTGATTTAGGTTCGAAAGTTTATTTATATTATGACGACGCTTTGGTGGCCGGCGGCACTTATGTTTTTAGGGCCGAAGGCGAAAACGGCGTTGATCACGATCCGTTAGATGATATTTTGGAAGGCGCTAGTGCCGACGGTGTTGGAATGTACGATCCGGTGGTCATAACTTTTGATGTTGGCAGTGAAATTTGTACTTTGGATGCGGTTAGGGTTCAAGACGAAGGCAACGTCGAAGCAGTTTTAAATGATTTTATTGATCCTAGCCCGGGCACGTTTACCGAAAAATCCGAAGAACATACCATTTCGGCTGCGGCTTATACTCGACACAGCGCTTCTTACGAAGAAATCAGTCCGGTCACGGATTACACTTGGGTTTGGAATTGGGGGTCAACAAAAGAAGACGGCGGTTCCGAAGACATTGTTTCTGTTGACAAAACTTCCACCATCTCGTCATCCACAGCTTCGGCTGCTGGCCTTGATGGCCAAGAAACAGTTGTGGCCACGGCTACTATTTCTGACACCACCGGTATCAGCGAGGTTACTTCCAGTCAATCCGGCACCGTCTCGCTAGCCGCGGTTTTGTGCGAAAACTTGTGGCCCAATCCGGGAACTTACGATTATTTTCCGTTTGAAGATACCACGGCCGCCGAAACGGTTTTTGGTCTTCTTTCCACCAAAGCTCACACCAACTTTTCTTTCTACTATTGCCGAGACCAAGGTGCCGGACAAGAAAATTTACCAGAACTTACTGTGATTGAGGCACCAGCCGCTCCTTACAGTACGGAAATTTTTAAAGAAATTTTATTCTTGGTGGATGGAACCAGCGACGCCATTGGTGTTCGGGTTTTGCCGAACGAAGATTATCTATCACCTTTGGCCTGGTACGAGGCTCAGGATTTCACCGGTTCGCCGAGCGAAACCACAGTTGACGGTTATGAGGCTGTTCAAGACGGCAACACCTACTATGTTTCCGCGGCCAACTTTGTAGACAGCTTTAGTACTTCTGTTATCAGTACACTTTATCCAAATATCTACGTAATCTCTTTTAATGAAAACGCCGGCAGCGATACCGAAGAGATTATGAGTCGTATTTTGGACAACTGGAGATTTAATGCCGAAACCGATTTAAACGATGTTTTGATTGTCAGTGATTTGAATTTGTGCAAATCAGCCAGTAGTTATCCTCAAATTGATGGTGAATATGTTTCTTGCGACATCGACGCTGAGTGCTGGGCGGCACTGTCCGATACGAATGCTTTTTGTGACTCGGACAAAGGAAAAATGCGCCGAGATTTAAAGCGTTTGACCGACGTCCGCGAAGTCGCTACGATCATTTCTGGTTACGGTGATTCTCATAAACATTGTTCTGTTACCAAAGGTCAGGCTTGTTCGACCGATGATTCTTGTCCGGGCACCGAAGAATGTTTGCCCGAAGTTCCGGATATTCAAAGCGGTACTTTTCTTTCGGCTTTTACCACCAGTACTTGGCCGTCCTGGAGTGCCGAGCTTGGAAACGAACTTGGAACCGCCTTGCCGGTTGATCCGATTAATGAGTTTTACGCTTGTCCGGATGGTTATGATTCTGATTATTGCTGGAATTCTTCAGACGGAGTTTTTAAATGCAATCGTGGTTCGCAAGCTTATATTTACGAAGATTCCGGTGGCGAAGATTATACTTTGGTTACTCAATTAGAAAGCAGTATTGCTCAAGATTGGGCTTATGCTCTTGACGACGATTCAACAGACAACGCTACTTTATATGCCGAGTATGCCCACGATGATTATCCAAGCGGCTTTTTAGATGATGCTGGTTGGTTCTGTGATAGCTCGGCGATCGGTGTTTCCGCGCGTTGTGGTGATGGTGTTCAGGGGCTGGGCGACGGCGCGACGGTTTTGCCAGAGGTTTGTGAAATTGGCGATGTTGATACTGATAGCTGTTCTTACGATTCCGACGGCGACGGTTCCCTTGATTCCTCCGGAGTTATTAATTTAGCTTGTATTGACGATGTTGGAATCTGTCGTTATCAAACTTCATCCGAAGCCGCGGTGGCCGGCGCTGAATGCGTGGCTTATGAGTGTGGCAATGGTGTAATAGATGTCGGTGAAGATTGTGATGATGGTTCGTTAAACGGTAGTTATGGTTATTGTGGCCAAACCTGTCACCTGGACGGTTTTTATTGTGGCGACGGTTCGATTGCTGGCGGTGAAGAATGTGATTGCGGCGAGACTTCAGCTTTGCTGGCGAGCGGTACTTGGTCGAAAATTTCCGGTAATTGCTCCATGCCAAACGGTCAGTATACTTCCATTTATTCTTCCAGCTGTGCTTATAACTGCACCTACCCGGGTCCATCTTGCGGCGACGGGGAATTGAACGGAGCCGAGGAATGCGATGGCGATATTGAAACCTGGGGCGGAAAACTGTGTTCGGATGGCGAAGCTTGTACAGTTGATAGCGACTGTTCTTCCGGAAGTTGCGGGGCTGGTGGTGTCGCTTGTTCTATTAGTAAGGTTTGTGATACCGGTGTGGCTTGTAGCAGCACCACAGATTGCACTAGTTGTTCGGCCTTTGAATATCAATTAACTCGCACACGGACTTGTCAGTCGGGGTGTGCTTGGGATACTTCGACCACCGGTGGTTGGACGGCCTGTTTGGGTGGCGATCAGATTTGCGGCAACGGCGAAGTTGAAGGTGACGAAATTTGCGACGACGGAAATTCGGACAACACTGACAGTTGCACCAATCTTTGTCAAACCAATGTTTGTGGCGATGGTTATGTTCAGTATGGGGCAGAAACTTGTGACGACGGGGTCGACAATGGCGTGGTTTGTACACCTGATTACGGCGATACCTGCGCCTACTGTAACGTTTCTTGTCGCTATACCACAGTCTCGGGCGCTTATTGTGGCGACGATGTCGTTGGGGGCGGAGAATTTTGCGATGGTTCGGATTTACCAAAATATTGTTATCAAGCATCGGTGGATCCTGAAGGCCGGGATCGTGGAGGTGTTTGTGAAGTCGATAGTGATTGCGAAAGCGGTTTTACTTGTGAAAATGTTGGTGTTTGTAATGGCGGAAGTTATAGTATAGGTTCTCGATCCGAGACAAATCTTTATAATGGCGCCGAGTGCGTTAAGGGTGTTGGCGATTTGGATTCTTCTTGCGGTTTCGGTGCTTCCATTGGAACCTGCGCGGCTCCGGCTTGTGTGGACGATTGCAGTTCTTCTTGTCCGTTTGCTTATCAAAGTTCTTCTATTTTAATCAAAGAAGCTCTGGCCGGCGCCAGCGAAAGAACTTCGGCCGATCTTTATTCTTATATGTCTGGCAACGATCCGGACGAAGGAACTTTCTATTTACCGGCTTGTGATGTTGGTACAACAATTACCGCCGATGTTGACATGACTGATATTATTCCACCAACCATGGATGTGGTTTTTGTCACCGATCTTTCAGGGAGTATGGCTTATGGGGTAGACGGTTCGCATCCGGTTTCAGACGGGTTGAGAAGAATTGATTATGCCGTGGATTCCATGGAACAGGCAGTAGAGGATTTGTTTAATGCCTATCGTGGTTCAGAAGGAAACCTTCAAATCGCGGTTATTAGTTATTCTGCTGGAACCATAACCACTGTCGGTGCTGATACTGACGGTAGTGGAAGTATTACCACCGCCGATTCTTGTGACACCGACGGCGATGAAACCGGAGACAATCATGCTTGGGTTGACGTTTCTCTTTCCTCTTCAGAATCCGATTTTTACACCAGTTTTGATTCTTATCTAGATCGTGTCAGCGGTGGTACACCAACAGCTGAAGGTTTGGAGTGCGCACGTCGACTTTTGGCTTCAGAATCTGATGCTGAATACAAAATGATCATTCTGTTAAGTGATGGTTCGCCGAATTATACGATTGAAGGAGTGATCGATACTTCTAGTTTGACACCAGCACAAGACGCTTGTCTTGTGGTTCACGGACCAACAGGTTCTTATATCGAAGAAGATTCTAAAACTTTCGTCTACACCGCGGCTATTACCACCGATAATGATTTGATTGCTTACATGAAACATTTTTCTAGTGATATTTGTTTAGATACCAGCGATTCATCAGAGGCTCCATGTCAATATTCGCAATTAAACGAATCTGATGCTTGTTCCGCCGCCGACTCTGGTGAATATGCCTATACCGCCAGTACGGCCGAAGATCTTGAAGGTATGTACCAAAGTATTATCAATAATATTTTGGGTGTTTCTTTTACCACCATTAGCCAAATTGGTTCCACTACTTATCGCACCGTCGGTACGGTTCAAGAGGGCGACGATGTGATTATTCCTTTCCCGGAAGGTTTTGAATGTCAAACCACTGGTGAGTGGACTATTCCCATGCGAGTCAGTTTCCCGGGAACCGGTACGGTAAATCTTAGCGATATCAAATTAACTTATTGTCCGGTAGGCTCAACTTCTTCGGCCAGTAGTTTGGTAACCGTAGATACCGATTCTGACGATGACGGCGTGAACGACGATGAGGATAATTGTCCTGATACAGAAAATCCTAGTCAGTTAGATTCTGACGGCGATGGTTTTGGTGACGCTTGCGACACAGAAACTAGCGCTAGTAGTGCAACTGAAACAGAAGACAGCGAAACGGTTGACGAAGTAGTTTATGAGGCGGTTGGTGATTGTGGAAACGGTGCTGTTGATAGTGGGGAATATTGTGATGCTTCGCTAGTCGATTCTTCGGCCGGGCCTATTTATTGCAGTTCCGCTAATTTGTCTGATCCGGCTCGGCGTGCGGTTAGTGTCTGCGAAGGAGATCTTTATTCTTGTGTTTGTCCCTCAGGGTTTTATCCAGTAACCTATACTGGTTTGGGAATTTGCAGCGGAGGAACAACAACTTATGACGGCGCCCTCTGTCTTGCTAGCTCGACAATAGATCAGTGCGACGGCGGAACTTGCGTACAAAATAGTTGTGCACCAGATTGTTCAACTGATTTGATTTTTGACACGTTTTTAAGTGATTGCGGTGACGGTATGATAACCGGTGATGAGATTTGTGAAGGTACGGATTTGCCAATTTATTGTGTTAAACCAGATGCTAATCCCGGCTCGCGTGATGTTAAGGTAACTGATTGTAGTAGCACAGCTGATTGTGATTGTACGGAATTTGGAGGGGATTCAACCTATGAAGCGATTCTTGGAGAAACCGTTGGTCTTTGTGACGGTGGTACTAAAAGAGTGTTTTCTGGTTGGACTTTAATCACTTATAATTATAAAGATGCCGTTTGTTCTTCAGGTGGCCTTTCTTCGACTTGGGGTTGTGGAGTGACAAGTACGTTGTTGGGAACCACAACCGGAACTTGTATTCCTGATTTCTGTGCCGATTGTTCCGGTACATCTATGACCTCGGTTTATTAATTTCTAAAGTTTATGAATGGTTTCGAATATCAAGTCCCGCCAATTAGGCGGACCATACCCTGGAAGCTGGTAGTGATTATTGGTGGCAGCCTGGTTTTGGTGGTTTTAATTATTCTTGGAGCCAGATGGTTTATTGGTAGTCGATCCGTAGATTTGCAAAGAACCGCCAACATCGACCGTATTAGTCAGGAACTTGATACGGCTTTGCAAACTTGTGATAACGAAAAATGTCGAGTTAATAAAGTCGAAGACATAGCCCAAAAATTTGGCGCGGCCGAGCTTTGTCAAAAACTTGATGACAATTCTTTGACTTCCTGTGCCTGGAAAGTGGCCAAAGAAAAAGCCGATCCGCAAAGTTGCGAAATAATTTCTGATCAAGAAAAACAAGTTGATTGTCAAGATTCGGTTTATCGACTTTTGGCCACTCAAGATCTTGATTTGTCGTGGTGCGAAAAAATTCAAAACGAAATTGTCCGAGCTCGTTGTGTTAACAGTTTATCCGAAAATATCGCTCGTACCAAAGGTTGTTCTGGTACCGGGGTTGATCAATCTGTTTGTGATCGGTTGAATAATTTGGAAGCGGCTATGGCTAGCGCCGATCCCGACCAATGTATGACTTTGTCCGAACCTGGCGATCAAGATAATTGTTTGGAAGGTATGAGTTTGATCGACGCAGATCGTGATGGCTTAAGCGCCACCCTAGAGGCCGAGCTCGGTACCAGCGACAATGATTGGGATTTTGATGCGGATGGTTTGAGTGATTTGGTTGAATACAGAACTTATGGCACTGATCCCACAAATCCAGATTCAGACGGTGATGGTTATTCCGACGGCACCGAAGTCAACGGCGGTTACAATCCTTTAGGCAGTGGCCCGCTATAATTTTTTTGAAATTAATAAATTATCAGCCACAGGCTGATCCGCCAGCGGCGGAGAAAATTAAATAATTCTAAAATCTATGTTTGATGATTTAAAAAAACAACCCGACGATATTTTTGCCGAAACCGAAAAAGCCGAAAACGTGCCGCCGCCATTTAGAACACCTCAGTCCGATCCTGGTCCGTCGGTGCCACCAATGGCTCCACCAGCCGCTCAGATTTCGGAACCAACAACAGTTATGCCGGCTATTAATATCGCGCCATTGCCAACTTCGACTCCAAGCGTTGAGAGTAAAAAATTCAATTGGAAGTTGGTGGTAATTTTAGTAATAGCCGTGGTGCTGGTGGTTTTGGTTGGTTTGCTGGCCTCAAAATTTATCATGTCCAGCCAAGAAACCGCGCCGACCGAGGGTTTGCCTAATGTTTCTAATGCTGTAAAAGAAAAAGTAGAAATTCCCGTGGTTGAAGAACAACCGGTTGTCGAAGAAGAACCGGTTATTGTCGAAGAACCTGAAATCGATACCGACAAAGACGGACTTTCCGATGCTCGCGAAGCCGAAATCGGTACCAGCCCAACTAGTGTTGATACCGATGACGATGGTCTTTTTGATCTGGAAGAAGTCGAAACTTATAAAACCAATCCATTGTCTCCGGACACCGACGGTGATACCTTTAAAGACGGCGACGAAGTTAAGAACGGTTATAATCCTAATGGCGCCGGAAAATTGTTTGAATTGCCGGGCGTCGAGTAGGGTTTAAAAAAATATGTTTGACGAGCCCAATTTGCCAAAAATGGAAACCCCGCCGGGAATTAAGCTGAAAAAAGGCCAGCCAGAGATTTTTGTTATGCCGGAAAATTTTCGGGGTTTGGCCGGGAGGGTAAGTTCACCGCAAGTTAAACCGGCGGCTTTGCCGCCGGCCGTGCCGGCAAAACCTTTGTTGGCGCCACTGCCGCCAAAACCGGTCTTGCCGGCAAAAAAGAAAAAGATGTCCAAAGTTACCAAAGTCTTGTTAATTTCTGGTGGGGTTTTGTTTGCGGTTTTGGCTGCGGCCGGGATTTATGTTTATCTTGCTTTACAGCCGGTTCAACAAGCCGTGCCAACTTCGGTTTCAACCAATGCGGTTAAAACCGAACCCAAAACTTCGCCAACAAACACGCCTGTGGTCGAAAATCCCGAGACCCCGGAATCGCCAGACGCCACTTCGCCTTTTCCAACCGGCACCTTACCTGGCCGCGACACTGACAGCGATGGCTTAACCGATGCCGAGGAACTTTTGTATCGCACCAACTCCAAAAAACCCGACACTGACAGCGATGGCTTTTTAGACGGCAACGAAGTTTTTCACGGCTACGACCCCAACGCACCGTCTCCGGCTCGATTAAACGAAACAGCTTTAGTGGCCAACTATTTAATCGAGGGTTTTTATTCTTTGGATTATCCGGTGGCTTGGAATGTTCAGCCCGAGGTCGGAAAATTAGGTAACGTTTTGTTTATCGTGCCAAGCGGGGAAGCGGTGTCTGTTAGTTTGGAAGAAAAAACCATAGGCGCCAGTTTGGCCGAGTGGTTTAGCGGTACCTCCCCGAGCACTGAGATCGAAGTTAGTGTGGGCACTACAAAAATGGGTTATTCAATGTTAATGACCGAAGATCAAATGACAGTTTATGTTGATTTCGGAGAACGAGTTGTTACAATGAGTTATCAAAATACGGTTAAAGCTACAGTGGATTATTTGGCGACTTTTGAAATGATGATGAATACTTTATTGTCGGTCGAGTAATTTTTTATGCTGAAAGCCGATTGGAGTAATTCGCCTTTAAGTGAAAAAAGTCAGATGGAAATTTTACGGGAAGTTTCTCTGATTTTAAAAATTAAAAAAGATCTTTTAGTTTCTTTGGCTTTTGTTTCACCGGCGATCATTAAAAAGTTGAATGGGAATTATCGCGGTAAAGATAAGGTAACCGATGTGTTATCTTTTCCTTTTATCAATGTCGATAATTTGGTTGGCGAAGTTTTGGTTTGTCTTGAGCAAGCCAAAAAACAAGCCGAAGAATTTCAACATTCGCTCGAAGAAGAAATTACAATTTTGTTGGTTCATGGTTTAATTCATCTTTTTGGCTTTGATCACTTAAAAAAGTTAGAAGCAGAAAAAATGTTTGCTCTGCAGAAAAAAGTTTTAAAAAAATTAGACATCGATTGGGAAATCCCCGAAGCCGGTTAGTCCCCCCCCCCCACTATGCTCAACCCAAAACAATTCCTCTCCAGTTTTTCTCATGCCTTGCGTGGAGTAAAAACCTTAATCAAAACCGAACAAAGTTTCAGACTGCAAATTATTGTTGGTCTGGTGGCTTTGGTTTTTATTATGGTTTTTCCTTTGACGGCTTTTGATAGGGTTGTTATTCTTTTACTGATAGCTCTGGTTTTGGCCCTCGAAATGATCAACAGTATTTTTGAGCGTTTGGTCGATACTTTTAAACCGCGAATCCATCCGGTGGTTGGTGAAATCAAAGATATTATGGCGGCTACGGTTTTGTTGGCCTCGGTTTTTTCCGCGGTTATTGGTTTGATAATTTTTATTCCACATTTTTTAAGCTTGTTAGGACTCTAAAAAGAAGTTATACTAGAAAAGTTATGAATGAAGATATTATTGTCGGCTTAGACGTTGGTTCGCATGCTGTGCGTGTGGCGGTTGGTCAGGCTATTCCGGCCCCGGACGGCAAGCCAATTGTGCACATTATTGGTGCAGTCGAAGTGGTGTCTGAAGGTGTAAATAAAGGCGGTGTTACCAGTATCGAAGATGCGGTTTCTTCGGTTTCCAAAGCTTTGGAACAAGCCGAACGTTTAACTGGTTTGCCTATGGGTCGGGCCTGGGTGGGAATTAATGGCACCCATATTAGTTGTCAGGAAAGTCGTGGTGTTGTCGGCGTAGCTCGTGGCGATAATGAAATTCGCGAAGACGATGTCGAACGCGCCATCGATGCCGCCCGCACTGTGGCCATGCCAGCCAACAGCGAAATTCTTCACGTCTTACCCAAAAGTTTTACGGTCGATGGCCAACGCGGCATTAAGGATCCGGTCGGCATGACCGGCATTCGTATTGAGGTTGATGCTTTAATTATTCAAGGTCAAACCACACAAATAAAAAATCTTACAAAATGTATTCACCGTACCGGAATTGATATTGAGGATGTCGTCTTGTCAATTTTAGCAACCTCTGACGCTGTTATTACCAACAAACAAAAAGAGCTCGGAGTTTGTGTTATTAACATTGGCGCCTCTACCACCGGATTAGTGGTTTTCGAAGAGGGTGATGTTTTGTACGCCTCAATTTTACCAATCGGCGCTTCGCATATTACTTCTGACATCGCCATTGGTTTGCGCACTTCCATCGAAGTCGCCGAAAAAGCCAAGTTGCGTTATGCGAGCGCCGCGCCCGAGGAAATCAATAAAAAAGAAGAAGTCAATTTGGCCGAACTCGGAGCCGAAGAAGAAGAAATTGTCGGTCGGCGGTTTATTGCCGATATTGCCGAAGCTCGAGTGCAAGAAATTTTTGAAAAAGTTGACGAAGAACTCCGTAAAGCTGGTCGTTCCGGTATGTTGCCAGCCGGCGCGGTTTTAACCGGTGGTGGTGCCAAAATGCAAGGCATTGTCGAAGCCGCCAAAAAAACTCTACGCCTCCCGGCCTCACTCGGCACGCCAATCGGCATCACTTCGGTCGTCGAACGCGTTAACGATCCGGCCATGGCCACGGCCATTGGTTTGGTAGTTTGGGGTCAGCACTTAACTTCTGAAAATAACGACGGCAAAATCGGCCAAATTTTTAACCGAGTAAAAGGCGTCCGAGACGTAGCCGGAAACATCGGCAAATGGTTTCGGTCGTTAAAGCCGTAGTAAATTTATCGGCTGGAAGACGGGGGTTAACCCCGTTTTTTTATTTTTAGATGGGACAGTACGGTACGTAGAGACAGGGCAATGCCCTGTCTCTACGTACCGTACTGTTGAATACCTTCATTTGACATTTAATAATTTGACATTCCAATCTCAACTATTATTCGACATTCTTTTTTATCCCCAACTACATCTTTACAATAACCCCCATGAGACCTAAAGTAGTTCTGTAACCAAGTAAATGACTACTTTTCGTGTTCACGGGGTAAACAAGGTGAACAAGAATTATAAAAAAATTTTCACATCCCTACTTGCCCGCCATAGCCCGGCCTGTCCAGCCGTAGCTCGGCGAAGGTGGGCGACGGCGGATCCTCTTAACCTAACCCACATATGGCCGAAATAAAACCAGACATCGAAACCTTTGCCAAAATAAAAGTTTGCGGCATTGGTGGCGGCGGCGGCGCGGCTGTCACCCGCATGATCATCGAAAAAATTAAAGGCGTTGATTTTATTGCTATCAACACCGATGTTCAGGCACTTCATAATAATCCTGCGCCAACCAAGATTGCTATTGGCAAAACCATTACTCGTGGTTTGGGTGCTGGTATGGATCCTGATCTTGGCCGTCGTTCGGCCGAAGAAAGTCAGAACGATATTCGTAATGTTTTGAATGGAGCCGACATGGTTTTTTTAACTTGTGGACTTGGTGGTGGTACTGGTACCGGTGCTATCTCCGAAGTTGCTAAGCTCGCCAAAGATATTGGTGCACTTACTGTCGCTGTGGTTACCAAACCGTTTTCCTTCGAAGGTGCCCAACGTCGTCGTATTGCCGACGAGGGCTACAATCAACTGATCCAATACGTTGATACTGTTATTACTATTCCCAACGATCGTGTTTTGCAAATCATCGATAAAAAAACCTCGCTCATCGACGCTTTTAATATTGTTGATGATGTTCTTCGCCAAGGCGTTCAAGGAATTTCCGAACTTATTACTATTCCAGGTCTGATTAACGTCGACTTTGCCGACGTCAGAGCTATTATGGAAGACGCTGGTTCGGCACTCATGGGAATTGGCCGAGCCTCTGGTGAAAATCGCGCAGTCGAGGCCGCCAAGCAGGCTATTGCCAGTCCATTACTCGAGCTTTCAGTTGATGGCGCCAAAGGTATTCTGTTTACCATTACCGGTGGTTCGGATTTAGGAATGCACGAGGTAGCCGAGGCCGCGAAAGTTATTACTTCCTCGGCTGACGAAGACGCCAAAGTTATTTTCGGTGCCAACATCGATGAAGATCTAAAAGATGAAGTTCGCATTACTGTAGTGGCCACTGGTTTTGACCATCACGACCGTCGCCGTCCGGGCGGTGGGGTAGAAGTTCAATCTCAGGGCACCTGGACTCCCAGTACCTTTTTTCGTCGCGATGAAGACGAAAGTCGTCCACTAAAAACTTCGGTCGCGGCGCCGGTGTCTTCGAGTGGTCTAAAACCAAGATTTATCGAAGAACCATCGGTTTCGCGTCCGGTAATTATCAATTCTCAATCTCAATTTCAATCCCAGCTTCAGTCCAAACCAATTTTCAAATCAGCCCCTCAAGTAGCTCCGCAACCAATCAGTGAAGAGGATGAGTTAGAAATCCCGGCGTTTATCAGAAAGAAAATGATGTAAAAAAAAAGAAGACGTCGATTACTCGGCGTTTTTTTGTTTGGAGTTTTTTGTTTTTTTAGTTCTTCAGATTTTCTTGTAGAAAAAATTTCTTTTGCTTGCCTGTCATCCTGAATTCCCCCCTCTTTGGAGGAGAGGTTGTTCAAACAATTTTGTCTTTCTTTAAAAAAAATCCCAGCCAACGGCTGAGGAGAAGAGAGGTCTACCAATTGTCCGGTGGCAACCAGTCGTAGTCGATCCAGGTCAACTTTGAGGCATTGGCGCAGTCGAGGAGAGCGTCTTGGGCTAGCATGAGCTGGTCGTAGAGTGCACTCGAGACGAGATCGGGATTGTGAGCCACGACCTGGTAAGCTTCGTTCAGAGCCAGAACCGGGCGGTCGGGGTCTTCGATCGTGGTTACGACCAGAACTCCGAAGTTGTCCGGGCCGATGTGATCGGTAATTGGGTAGCGGCGTAACGACCACTGTTGGCATAGACAGCGCTCGTTTGGGGACCAGACAGCGATGTTCAGAAGGCCGACAAGTTCGCTGACGTTTCCACGCATCTGATTCATGAAGCTGTCGCCGAAGTAGATTCCGCCGTTGGCTGTGATTTCGGATGGTTCGGCGTGCTCGGCGTCAACTGGCGGACGGTGGGAGTGGCAGGCGAGGAGGGAAGCGAGGAGAAGAGGAAGGAGCAAGGTGGGTTCTCGGAGTGGTGGAGTGGTGGGAGGACGAGGGGCAGGTTAGCATGTAACTGGTTTTCTTTCAAGGGTCTACCCACAAGTGGTCTTTTTTATTCGGCTTTTTTGCGGTATAATCTTGAGGCTAATAATTTTTTATTTTTATGAAACCTCAACAAACCACTGTTTTCATTATTTTGTTAGCCATTACCGCTTTGGTCTCGGCTTTTTTTGGTGCTTTGGGTGGTTATTTTTCCACTCAATATTTCTCTTTGTCTTCGGAATTTTTCGACCTTAATAATTCTGTCGACAAGAACATTGTGCGCATGGTCGAAGAGGAATCCTCAACTATTAATGTGGTTAATAATGTCGCTCCAGCCGTGGTCAGTATTTTGGTAGAAAAAAAGTCCGGCGATGTTCAAAAAAATACTTTTTCTTTCGAGGACTTTTTATTTACTCCAGAAGAAGATTCAAATCAAGACAGTGAAGCCGATCAAGAGTTGGTTCAGGTAGCGGCCGGCACGGGTTTTATTGTTTCCGAAGACGGTTATGTGGTTACTAATCGTCACGTAGCCGAAAGTGTTGATGCTGTTTACACAGTAATTACCAACGAAGACGTTGAATATAACGCGACCATCGTAGATATTGATCCGTTCTTTGATATTGCGGTTTTAAAAATCGACGGAGAAAATTTACCGACGGTAACTTTCGGAGATTCTGACGGTATTCAGGTCGGCCAAACAGTTATTGCTATTGGCAACGCTCTTTCCCAGTATCAAAACACGGTTACCAAAGGCGTGATTTCCGGAATTGATCGTCGTATTTCGGCTTATGACCGTTTTAATGGTAGCGAGGTTATCGAAGGCGCTATTCAAACCGACGCCGCCATTAACCCGGGTAATTCCGGCGGCCCGCTTATCAATTTGTTTGGCGAGGTTATTGGTATGAATACGGCAGTCAGTTCCAATGGTCAAGGTTTGGGTTTTGCGATTCCTATTAACGAGGTTAAAAGTGCTATGGAGGGTATTAAAAAAGAAGGGCGAATTGTCAGGCCATGGTTAGGTGTGCACTACATTCAATTGTCCGCGGAATATGCCAAAGAGAATTCTTTGCCGGTCGAAGAAGGTGCTTTAATTACCGCGAGCGAAGGAGTCGAGGCTGTTGTTGCCGACGGTCCGGCGGCCAAAGCTGGTTTGCAAAAAGACGATATTGTTACCAAAGTTGATTCTAAAATTCTAAACGAAGAGAATACCTTGTCCAAAGTTATCCGCTCATATTTACCTGGCGACACCGTGATTTTATCAATTATCCGTTCCGAACAAACCCTAGAACTCTCCGTCACCCTCGAAGAATATGCTGCCGATGAGTAAAAAAACCATGCCTTCTTCACCAACACCTCAAACATTATCAAATATGAAAAAAATCAAACGAACAAAAATTGTTTGTACCATTGGTCCGGCTTGTTCCACTCCGGCGATTCTTAAAAAAATGATTCGTTCGGGCATGAATGTGGCTCGTTTAAACATGTCACACGGTGATTACAAAAGTCATAGTGTTTTGATTCGTCGAATTCGGACAGCCGAAAAATCATTGGGCCAACCCTTGGCTTTGATTGGTGATTTGCAGGGTCCAAAAATTCGCGTTGCTGAAATGCCGGCGGCGGGGAAGCTTTTGATTAAAGGCGAGGTTGTTGAACTCCCGGTAACTTATCTTGATTTATTTCGCGACGTAAAAAAAGGCGACCGAGTTTTGATTGAAGATGGCTTGATGGACGGGGAGTGTGTTGGTGGTAGAAAAGGTTTCTTGAAAATTAAAATTCGAGTCGGCGGCACACTTTTATCGCACAAAGGTTTGAATTTTCCGGATTCAATTTTAAAAGTCAGATCTTTAACCGAGAAAGATCGCCGTGACGCGGTTTTTTGTTTGGCCCAGGGAGTTCATTATATTGCCATGTCTTTTGTTACTTGTGCTGCCGATGTTAAAGATTTGCAAAGAATTTTAAAGAAAAATTTAAAGGTCGGCCAAGCTTGCCCCATGATCATCGCCAAAATCGAAAAGCACGAGGCGGTTAAAAAATTCGACGAGATTCTAAAAGTTGTCGATGCCATCATGGTGGCCCGTGGCGATTTGGGGGTGGAAATTCTGGCCGAGCAAGTGCCTTTGATTCAAAAAGAAATTATTAACAAGTGTCGGGCCGTCGGCAAGCCGGTTATTGTGGCCACCCAAATGCTCGACTCAATGATTCGCAATCCGCGGCCAACCAGAGCCGAAGTTTCCGACGTGGCCAACGCGGTTATCGATCACACCGATGCGGTCATGCTTTCCGGCGAAACTGCCTCGGGTAAATATCCGGTCGAAGCTGTGGCTACCATGGCCAGGATTATTCAAGAAACCGAAGACTCGCCGTTTGACGACGTGCCTATTAAGGAAACCACTCATTTTGTAAAAATTATTGAGGACGCTGTTGGTGGAGCGGCGAATTTGCTTTCACGTACTTTAAAAGCCGATGCAATTTTGGTAGCTGCTTTATCTGATGACACAGCGCGTTTGGTTAGTCGTTTTCGTCCTGAAATGCCAATTTTTGCAGCCACGACTTCAGAATTTGTTCTTCGACAAATGTCTTTAATTTGGGCCGTGTCACCGTTAATTGTTCCAAAATCAAATAATATAGACGATTTGATTGCCAAGTCGATCGGTAAAATTAAGAAAAATCATTTAATTAAAAAAGGTGGTCGAATAATCGTTTTGGCCGTTAAGCCGGTTGGTAAACGAGCGGATTTTGTAGAAGTTAAAGAAGTTTAGTAGAGGTCATTGGTTTATGGTTCTGTCGTAGCGAGAGACCTCTGGTTTATGTTAAAGAAAAGGGGATTGTGATAAAATTTAAGGGCTTTAATTTTTAATTTTGATCTTATGTTAGATGGCGGATCTTCCAGTGAGTTTCTTCGAAAAGCCGAAGCAGCGGTAAAAGCCGACTCGGTTAATTTTTCGGCGTATAAACGTTTGTATCAAGATGACGATTTAGAAACTCTCCAAGGTGTTTTGCGAGAGATTGCTTTTAGTCTTAAAGAAATCACCGATAAAAAAAGTTCTCGTTGGCAAGAACAAAAACAGCTTCAGATTTTGGCCGAAGAAGTTATGCAAGAAAAAGAAAAAAACAAACAAGAAGTTTTAGAAAAACTTTATCGGCATAAAACGAAAACCGAGTTGGAAAATTTGCGCGATGAGTTACGTCGTCAATTGCCGGATCTTTTATCCAAATCTCAAAGACTTTTTTTGTCAGACGAAAAAAAAGATCGGGCCGGAGTGGTTTTTCGTCTTAAACAAACAGAATTGGCGGCGGTAGACGCTCTAATAACAAAATTGGAAATTCCGGTGTCAGAACAGTCGGAAGTCAAAAATATTTCGGCCACGGCGGTGGCTGAGGCGGGCGGGGGAATAAAAGCTCCGGCTGTCGAGAATTTTGATCAGCCCGTATTTTCAGACAGTGAATTCGAAAAAAAGCTGGCGGCTAAGTTAGCCAAAAATCGTGTTAAGTTGACAGCTTCCGAATTTGGCAGTAAGTCGACAATTATTCTCCCCGAGGTTGATGATCAACGGATGTCTTTTGCTTCTGGGGTGAAGGATGAAGTTACTACTCATTCCCCAGAGTTTCAAACAGGAACACAGACAGCGTCGCCGGCGGAAATCGCGGTAACGGCAGTAGCGGGCGGGGAAGACGGGGTAGCTGTTATCGACACAGCGACGGCAGCGGCCGCTGAGGCACAAGTCGAGGCCCAAAAGTTTCCTTGGAAAAAAATAAAGATTGAAGCCGGAAAAGAACAATCGGGTATTTTTGTGATTAATAAACAGATTAAAAATCTTAAGCCCGGCGGAGTTTTGGAGTTCGGTACGCTAAGCGACGGAAATTCTTTGAAGTTGGAAAGAATGGCTAATGGTAAGTATCGGTTAGTCGGTATCGAAAATTGGATTTCCAAAAATAAAGGCGAAGTTTCGGATTTGGTTTTTGATCAAGAAGAAAACAATACTCGCTCTTTTAAATTATCTTGGTCTAATGGCGAGTATCGCAATATTCACGAGTGGCACCAATTAAAGAAAGGTGAAAACACCACAACTAATGTTTCAACAGTCGCGGAGGCTCCGGGTACTCCGGTGGTTTCAGAACCTGTCCAAAATCAAGCGGTTGTCGAACAATCGGTCGAACCCGGTGGTCAAGGAGAACAGCATGGAAAATCGGAAGCGATGGCAGATAAATTAGGTATTGGCGCTTTGGTTAGAGAGGTGACAGCATTAAAAAAAGAAAATCCTGACAGTCCTCGTTTGGCTGAACTTTTGGAAAAAGGTGACGAGCATTTTGAACGCTTTGTTTCTCTTTCTAAGGACGATATAGAAAAAAGAATTGGGCCAGAAAAAACTGATAAAAAATTAAATGTCGAGCACGCGACTTTGTTAAGGAAAAGGGAAGAGGTAGCCGGACAAGATGGCAAAGAATTTAAACTTTTTGAAATTCAAGCGGCCATTGAAGCTATCGCGCAAATTTTAGACGAGCGTGTCGAACGGCGTCGTTTAAGAATAGAGGCGGCCGAAGCCGCAGTCGAGTCAACCGCGGCTCAAACCGTCGAGCCGGCTTCTGAACCGTCAACAGCTGTTTCCGAGAATGTCGTCACGTCGGAACCGGCTCAAGAATCAGGTGCGGTTTCGAATCCGGAAACTCCGGCTGTTGTCGAGGCTGCTCAATCTCCAGAAGACCAGTGGGCAGATTTTGAACAAAAAGTCGCCGTGGCCAAGAAAAAATATGCCAAAAAATCTCTAAGGGCTTTAGACAAAGAATTAGAGCGTTTAAAAAAACTAGAGGAAAATTTATCTCCACAATCAGATAAAGAAGCTTTGCTTTTAAACAGCGCGGCTCAAGAAGCGATTGGCAGACTTAAGGTAGAAAAAGAAGAACAAGCCGCTTTAGCTCAGGAACAGTCAACCGAAGCTTCTGGTCAAGATTTGGAAGCGGAAGCGGCGGTGTCGGATAAAGCCATTGAGGCTCCAGAAGACAATGTTGATATCGAAACGTCTTTAGGCGAAGCTGGAAAAATTGCTCGGCAATTTTTTGAGACTGGTTTAGCACAAGCCACAAACGAAGAAGGACGCGCGCGATTTGAGGCTTATCTTGAAAAGGTACGGCAAGGTGATGTTATAAGTTCTATTGAGTTTTTGGGTCTTGATGGTCAAACCAAAGAAGCAGATTCGATTTTTGAATTTTTTACTTATTTGGCCAATTCTAAAAATTCCAAAGGTCTTAAAAAACAATTAAAAAATCAGCCAGAGATTATCGCTAGAATTAATTTACAAATCGAACAGGCAAAAAAGTTTTTGAAAGCTCTAGAAAAACAAGCTCGTGCCGAGCAGAGCAACGAAGACGAATAAAAAAATAAAATATGACCACGCAAGATTTTTCAAAAATCGACCAAACGGTTTCTGATGCAAAAAAAATAACCAAGCAGTTTGATGACAGTTTGGCAACTTTAAAAAACGGTCACGACGAGAATCTGAATCAAGCCATTAAACAAGTCGAACAAAAAGCTACCGGTCGAGTTCGTAATTTTATTGATCAATTATTTTCTAATAATAATTAATTTAGCATATGGCAAATCCTCCAGAAGAACAAAAAACCCCGGAATCCGGAGCCGCTCAAAATAAACCAGAGGAACCAAAAGTTTCTGAGCACAGCCCGGAGGGGATTTATAAAAAGTTCGAACAACAACGCGAAGCTGCTGGCGAGAGTGTTGAGGGTCGTCTGAAAGCGGCTAACGAGGCGGTTAAGGCTTTGCAAGATTATATTTCTCGCCGCACCGGCGGATTTGAAAAGTTGGTTCAAGCCGGACCGGATATTTTAGCAGGTGCCGCCAAGCATATTGGTGCTGAAGAAAACGGCGAGGTTTTAGAAATGCTTAAAGCTGGAAATCAAAAACTTTTAGAACAAGCGCGGGTTTTTGAACAGCAGGCCAGGGCCGATTTGGCCAAGATGATCAGTACTTTGGTCAAAGAAAAAGGCGAAGTGGCCACGAAGGCAGTGCAAAAATCAGAAAGGTGGCAACCGCTTATGTCTGAAACCGGTCGCAAGGAAAAAGCCGTAGAAGAAGTAAAACAGGTTTTGGACGGCTTGAAAGTTGGGGGCAGGGTTGAGTTTGGTACGCACAGTCAGGGGGATTCTTTAATTGTCGAAAAAGTCGCTGACAATAAGTTTGATTTAACAGGTGTTGTTGGCGGCAAGGAGCAATCTTTGGCCAAAGGCCAAGAACCGGCTTTTGATAAAGAAGAAAACGGCGATTTTTTTGGCTTCAAATGGCCGGGTGGCGAGTATCGAAATATCAGAGAGTTTGTACTCCGACCCGTGGAAATCAAGACCGTCGAATCTGAAAAACAAACAGATGCCAGAAAGGAATTGTCTGAAGAAGCTTCTCAAAAATTTTTAAATGATAAAATAGATACCAAACTTGAAGTTCCGACTAAAAAAATGCCGGCAAAAGAAACAGTTGTTGAAAATTCAGACCAGACCGTCGAATCTGGGTTGTCGGCCACGGCAGAAAAAAAGAGTAAATCCGATAAGTTGGACGGTTATCGGCAGATGTACGAAGAGGATGATTTGGCAACTCTTCAAGGTGTCATGACAGAAATTACCAGAAGTTTTGGAGATCTGGCTGAGAACGACCAGGCTCGTCGACAAGAACAAAGCGCTCTCCAAAAATTGGCCGACGAGGTTATGATTAAAAAAGAGGCCGAGTTGCAAAAAGATTTTGTGGAAAAATACGGATCTTTATCGAATTCGGAACTGAAATCAAAGGAGGCCGATCTTGTTGGTAAATTATTAAAGCTTGAGAATAAGCGGGATAAAATTGCCGCCGAAGATCCAAAAGGCGACAAGGTAAGAATCGATTGTCGAAAAAAAGAGAGTGAGTTGAGGGCAGTCGAACAGTTGCTCGGTGTCAAGAAATCGCTAGAGGAAAAATTCCCTAACAAAATTCC
>Ga0076220_129_pt1 | contig 26310 bp, 22 predicted proteins | sample RifGroE2_FD_67844 | JGI IMG/M metagenome (GOLD analysis project Ga0076220, IMG submission 67844) | Parcubacteria (Uhrbacteria) bacterium GW2011_GWE2_45_35
GATTTGAACGACGTTCTATAAAAGAACGATTAAAAATGATTTTATACATTACCTAAATTTTACGTGAAAAATCATTTTTTCACGCAGGATCTAAGTAATCATAAACCGCGGACACAAAATCGCCCGCAAAAATTCGACCCCGGAGTTAGTGTAATTTATACACTTTTTGAGAACGAACGCTGAGCCGCGATAGACAGTTACTACCTTCTACCCAGCTCAACGCTCGCGCTAAAAAACTTCGCGCGAAAGTCCTTTCACAAATCAACCACTCCAAAAGGAAAAAAACCATGAAATCAACCTTTGAATTGATCCACGGATCAATCACTGGCCGCGAACACCGCCTGATCGGCCGAAACAACCAAGACGCCAGCCACCTGGTTTTCGACGAGCGTCATCTGGTGGCTGTGGTCTGCGACGGTTGCGGCAGCGGCCTGAGCAGCGAATGCGGAGCCCGACTCGGAGCCCGACTCGTGGTCGAAACTTTGTTCCGCCATGCCCGACAAGTTCGGGTACCCGAGGAACTTTCGGCCGCGGCCGGGGAACGAATTTTGGAAAGAACTCGGCTCGATGTTCTGGCCGGGATCAGAATTCTGGCCGGAAACTTGGGACCAAGCTTGTCCGAGGTGGTCGAAAACTTTTTTCTTTTCACGGTAATCGGAGTTTGGCTCTCGCCAACTTCCGCGATCTTCTTCGCCCTAGGCGACGGAGTCATCGAAATCAACCGCGAAAGATTTGAGTTGGGACCGTTCCCAAACAACGCCCCGCCCTACCTCGCCTATAGTCTTTTCGAAACCATGAATGAACGACCGCCGCTGCGATTTCAGATCATCAAGACCCTGCCCGCCGAAGAACTACAAAGTTTTCTTCTGGCAAGCGACGGCTTGACCGATTATCTCGCAGCCGAGCGACTCGCCGTTCCTGACCGAGAAGAATTGGTCGGCAACCTCGACAAGTTTTATCAAGACGACAAGTTCTACAAGAACCCCGACATGCTGCGCCGCCACCTGGCCATCGTCAACCGCTCGCTTACGGGCGGCGCCGGCGGCCGGCTCGCCGACGACACCACAATGATCGTCGGCCGACGCAGACAGGAGATGCCATGACTACGGTCTACATTCATGGACAGCCTGTTCGCTTGAACAAGAAAAACCTGATCGGCGAAGGTGGCGAAGCGGAAATCTATCGCCTTAGTCCAACCGAAGTCGTCAAACTCTACAAATCGCGAACCCATCCTGATTTTGCGAGCGACACCGGACTTCAACAGGCGGTCGAAAAACGACTGGCCGAACACCAGATCAAACTCCCGGCGTTTCCAAAAAATCTGCCGGAGAGAATCGTTGTCCCGACAGCCTTGGCCTACGACAGCGCCGGCAGAATCGTCGGCTATGTCATGCCACTCGTCTATTCGGCAACGGAGATCTTGCGCTTGTCACAAAAATCGTTCCGACAAGGCGTGCCGAACCCTCAAGTCATCAGAATTTTCGAAGATTTGAGAGAAACCGTGGTGGCCCTGCATCGACGGCACAACCTGGTCATCGGCGACTTCAACGACCTGAATGTGTTGGTGCGCGGCTTGGAAGCTTTCCTGATCGACACCGACAGCATGCAGTTCGGATCATTCCTGTGCACGACCTTCACCGACCGCTTCGTTGATCCGCGACTCTGCCAGATTGGCCGGGCTCCGCTCATGCTCACGAGGCCGCACACGGCCGAATCGGATTGGTACGCCTTCGCAGTCATGCTCATGCAATCACTGCTTTTCGTCGGGCCTTACGGCGGCATTTACTTGCCCAAAGACCCACAAAGAAAACTTAGCGATGCCGAGCGTGTCCACGGACGCATCACCATTTTCCACCCCGAAGTGCGCTACCCCAAACCGGCAATTCACTTCCGAACGCTTTCCGACGAGCTCCTCGATTATTTCGAGCGAACATTTGTCAAAGACCAACGCGGCGAATTTCCAGATCAACTCCTTACGAGCCTCACCTGGAAAAAATGTGATCGGTGTGGACTTGAACACGCTCGACAGACTTGTCCGATTTGCCAACAGACGCCAGAGGCGGCTGTGACGCAAGTCATGACAGTGCGCGGACGAGTGACGGCCACCAGAGTCTTTACCACTCGCGGATCGATTATTCGCGCCAATGTCTGGAATGACAAACTCCACGTTCTTCATCACGAAGACGGCGCCTTGCGGCGTGAGAATGGAGAAAAAATTCTTGACGGCCCGTTTGATCCGAGCCTGCGCTACCGCCTGCTCCCCAAAGCCACGGCTTTGGGAAAAGACGGCCAGATCGTGATTCTGAAAAACGGCGCCGTGGAACACCTCTGCGCCGACAACTGGGGCTCTATGCCAATCTTTGACACCAACGAAAACGGAGTCTTCTGGATCGACCAAGGCCGTCTACAGCGTCAGGACGAATGGGCGCCAATGGCCATCGGCGAAGTCCTCGCCAACCAGTCGATCTTCTGGGTTGGTAACGCTTTTGGCTTGGGTTTCTACCGAGCCGGAGGTTTGACTGTCGGTTTCGTTTTCTCGACCTTGAGTCGGGGATTGAACGACACGGTAAAACTCCCGGCAATTCGCGGCCAGCTTATCGATGCTTCATGTGTTTTTTCCGACAACTTGGCTTGGCTAACCACCAAAGCCCAGGAAAAAGGAAAAACCGTTACCAGATTGACGGTCGTAAACAGTCTGGGAAGAGTTGAGGCCAGCCTCGAAACGGAGGGCAACTCCGAACCCTGGCTTTCCTCGACGCGCGGCGCTGGCGCGGTTGGTTCACAGCTCTTTGTGCCAACCGATGACGGAATCGTCCGCGTCGAAATAGTGAACCACAGTCTGGCAGCCACACGAGTTTTTCCGGACACGGAAAACTTTGTGGATGCCAGCACTCGAATCTTGCCCGCGCAGAACGGTCTGTACGCGGTGAGATCTCGAGAAATCACTTTCCTCACCATCCGGTGAGCTTGTCCCACCCCACCCCAACGTAAGGGCACAAAATTTTGTGCCCCAACCGGAGAACGTCATGTCTCTCGCTACCCCTCGGTTCTATTCCCCGGCTCACGCCGCCGACTTCCACTACCGCCCGGATCTCGCCAAGGTCTTCGACGCCGCCACCGAGTGGCGCCGCCAGCGCCGGATCGCCCCCTCGTCGACCGACCGTTTCATCATCCACTTGCTGCTCATCGACATGCAGAAGGACTTCTGCTTCCCCGAAGGCAGCCTGTACGTCGGCGGTCGCTCCGGCACCGGGGCCATCGACGACTCGCGGCGGGTGGCCGAGTTCATCTACAAAAACCTCGACCGCCTGACCGACCTGACCGCCACCCTCGACACCCACTTCGCCTTCCAGATCTTCTTCGCCGCCTTCTGGGTCAACGAAGTCGGGGAGCCACTCAACTCCCACAGCCTCATCGACCTCGACCACGGCGAACTCGTCAACCTGGGTCTCGACGGCAAGGTCATCCACCGCAACGTCCGTCCCAACCCGGCCATGGCCAAGTGGCTCTGCGGCAACAACTACGGCTGGCTGCTCGAACAGGTCAAGTTCTACGTCGCCGAGTTGAAGCGCGCCGGCAAGTACAGCCTGTACCTGTGGCCGCCCCACACCATGCTCGGGAGCGAAGGTCATGCCCTCGTGGGTCTCGTCTACGAGGCCCTCATGTTCCACTCCTACGTCCGCGGCGCCCAGTCCTGGACCGAGGTCAAGGGCGGTAATCCGCTGACCGAAAACTACTCGGTGCTCCGGCCCGAAGTGCTCTCCCGTTTCGACGGCAAGCCCCTCGGCCAGAAGAACGCCGGCTTCGTGAAGAAACTCCTGAACTCGGACGCCGTGATCATCGCCGGCCAGGCCGCCAGCCACTGCGTCAAGAGCTCGATCGACGACCTCCTGGACGAAATCATGGCCGCTGATCCGACGTTGGCCGCCAAGGTCTACATCCTTGGCGACTGCATGTCGTCCGTGGCCGTGCCCGACGGGTGCGGCGGCTTCGCGGCCGACTTCACGCCCCAGGCCGAAGAGGCCCTGCAGCGCTTCGCCGCGGCCGGCATGCACGTCGTCCGCTCGACCGACCCGATCGAGACCTGGCCTGGCCTCGGTCACCTGTCGTGACATCACCCTGGGCAGGAGGTGGAATTCTCTGTCTCCTGTCCACCACCCCAACCCTCGACGTACGGGCTCAAAATCTTGAGCCCTCAACACGGAGCACACCATGTCCACCCAGACCGTTCACTCTCTTTTCCAGGCCGCAGCCGCCGAAGGCACCATCAGCCCGGCGACGGCCCAGGCCATCCAGATCCCTGACATCGGCGCTGAAATCCAGCAGGGCCTCGGGCTCGCCGTCGACGACGTCGAGTCGAGCGAGGTCACCCTGGTGGCCTTCCTCATGGACGACTCCGGCTCGATCAGCTCGATCCCGAACGGGCCCGGCCTGGTCTGCGAAGGCCACAACTTGGTCCTCGCTTCAATGGCTGGCTCGAAGCAGGCCGAGAGCATCCTGGCCCACTGCCGCTACCTGAACGGCACGGTCCTCTACGCCTTCGACCAGATCGGCCGGGTCCAGCGCATGGACTCGAACAACTACGCGGCCACCGGCGGCACTCCGCTCTACGACCAGACCGCCGTCGTCCTCGCCACCATGCTCGCCAAGGTCCAGGAGTTCGTCGCGAGCGGCGTCCCGGCCCGCGGCATCACCATCATCGTCACCGACGGGCGTGACTGCCACTCGCATCGCTTCACCGCCCGCAAGGTCGCCAACCTGGTACGCGACATGGTGAAAAGCGAGCGCCACATCATCGCGGCCATGGGCATCGATGACGGCGGCTCCACGAGCTTCCGCGAGGTCTTCCGAGAGATGGGCCTCGAGGATCGCTGGATCCTGACCCCCGGCAACAACCCGACCGAGATCCGCCAGGCCTTCGCCATGGTCTCGCAGAGCGCCGTCCGAGCCAGCCAAAGTGCCGGCTCCTTCAGCCGCGCCGCCACCGGTGGCTTCGGCGCGCCGTAAGTTCTTTCACCTCTCCTAGAGGTCTCTCGTCGAGTCGCTTCTCGGCTCGACGATTTTCCTCTCGCCTGCTTGAAAAAACTCAAGAAGACGAAAGATCTTTCACCTGAACACCTGGGTTCATCATGTCCGAAACAACATTTACTTCACGCGTCCAAGGTTGTCTGGTTGGAGTAACCATGGAAGCCATTGGTCTGCCTCACGAAACCATGAGTCATGAAGACATTATGAAACTCACTGACGGCCGTGGCCTCGTAGACCTTCAACTTCCACTCAAACCAGTGACTTTCAAAAGTCTTCAAGGCCTCCCCCTTGGAGCAACCTCTGATGACTGGCAGTTGACCCTGGCCGTGGCCGGCAGTTTGCTCGACCGCAAAAGTTTCGATCTTCTCGACATTGCCTTGCGTCATGTTGTGGAAATGAAAACCAGAACTCCGAGCTGGGGCCGAGCCACCAAGAATGCTGTGCAAGAAATCGCTGAGTGGTTTCAGAGCGCTGGAACTTCTGGCCGACACCCGGCCAATGTTCGAACTTGGCTCAAAGACGGAAGCGGCGGCGGCAACGGCGTTGGCATGAAAATCGCTCCGCTCGCCATCTTTGCGGCGATCACCGAATCAACTGACAAACAACTCGCCGCCTCGTGTCGTGAACTCGGACAAATGACCCACAACGACCCTCGAGCCTGGCTCGCCGCCGTGGCCTTGGCCACGGCCATCCTCGAGTGCTTGCGCGGCGAGAGTGATCCGCGAGTCATTGTCTTGCGTGCTCTCGAGGTCGTGCGACAAGAAGAATTTCGCGGCGACTACGATTGGCGAGACGTTCCAAAATTGTCAGAAGCGATTGAAAAAATCCTGGACTCACGAGCCACAGCTTCAGCCGAAGCGCTTCGGAAAACCGCTGGAGTTTCTTGCTTCGCTATGGAATCGATTCCATTCGTCCTCGGCAGCTTCTTGCGTCATCCGATCGACATCCGAACAGGAGTCCTCGAGGTTCTGAACGCCGGCGGCGACACTGACAGCAACATTGGAATGTACGCCGCTTTGGCCGGAGCTTTTGCCGGACTCGAATCGATTCCAGAAGAATGGCGAAAAAATATTCCCGATTCAGAAGTCGCCGTAAAAATTGCCAAGCGTTTCCTTGGTCTAGTCAAGTTTGAGCGTTGACAACAGGTCTCATCGATGTTAAGAACGAACAACGCCGAGTTCTTGAAGCCCTCGGGATCATCTACCTTCACTCGGATCAACTTCGAGGCACACACACTTTCAAATAAACACCTCTCCTAGAGGTCTCTCGTCGAGTCGCTTCTCGGCTCGACGATTTTCCTCTCGCCTGCTCAAAATTTTGAGGAGACGAAAGATCTTTTAACCTCCAAACGGAGCACACCACCATGCGTATCGCTTTCTACGGCGGCAGTTTCAATCCGGTCACCGTTGGTCACGAAGCCGCGGTCAGGATACTCTCCGAGCGTTTCGATCGCGTTGTCGTTGTTCCTTGCGGACCACGGCCGGACAAGCGTTCAACCGACACCATCGACCCGGTTTACCGCGCGGCCATGTGCGACTTGGCTTTCGGTGAATTCGCGAATGTCGAGGTCGACTTGTCCGATCTTGAACGTGCCCACTTCACCCCGAACGACGAGATCCAGGAAATGCTCGAAGCCCGCTACCCGGGCGCCGAGATCTGGCACATCGTCGGGGCCGACATTGTCACTGGCGGAGCCACCGGGAACTCATACATCCACCGCGTCTGGACCAAAGGTTCGCGACTGTGGAACGAGTTCAACTTCGGCATCTTCCCCCGCGATGGCTCGCCGCTCAATCCGAACGATCTGCCGCCGCGTTCCGAGATCTTGCCCGCGACTCACAGTGTCTCGAGCAGTGCAGTGCGCGAAGCTTTGGCCAACGGCGAGCTTGAACTCGTCCGCGCCTTCACTTCGCCGGCTGTCTTCAACTTCGTCATGCGCCATGGCCTCTACCAGTCCTGGCGCGGCCCGGCTCGCAAGAACCCGGTGCTGATCGATTTGAACACGGTCTTCAATATCTTCTTCGACAAGAAGAACGAGAAGGCTGCGGCCATGGCCAAGACTCTGTCCGAGTCTGAACTGAGAATTGATGTCGAAAATCCCGATGTTGTAATCGTCATCGGCGGCGACGGCACACTGCTCACCGCGGTTCGAGAAAACTGGCGCCGGCGGCGGCCGATCATCGGCTTGAATACCGGACACGCCGGGTTCCTTCTGAACCAGATGACGGCCGATGATTTCCTGAACCGACTCCGCGAAGGCTTGCCGACCACGGCTTATCACCTGCCCATGCTCTTTGCCGAAGGCGAGAGCCCGGAAGGTGTGAAGCGCGCCGGCTTTGCTTTCAACGATGTCTGGCTCGAACGCATGACCACTCAGACCGCCAAGATCGAGGTGATTCTCGAACGTGCTCGACAACGACACTTCGAATTGGTCTGTGACGGCGTTCTGGTCTGTCTTTCCCAAGGCTCGGCGGCCTACGCCAGAGCCATGGGCAACCAACCGGTGCCGCCCGAATCTGAGCTGACTTTCCTCGCTGGTAGCAACGTCTGCTGGCCGGCCTGGTGGAAGGGTGCCTTAAGTTTGTCGCCAACCACCAACTTCGAGTTTGAGGTTTTGGAAAGTGCCAAGCGTCCGGTTCGGCTCGTCGTCGACGGCCTCGACTTCGGACCTGTCGCCCGAGCTTCGGTACGCCGCAGTCTGGTAGCTTCGGCCGAGCTCCTCTTTGCCGCAGACTATGACTGGAGCGAAAAGATCCTGGAGCTCTTCTTGCCCGGGACATAATCCACAACTTCGGGAGGCGAGAATAAACGCTCGCCTCCCAATCCCTTTTTTCAAACCAGAGAATTTATCTTGAACAAATTTTGAGATCAACTCTCTCGTTTCAAAAAAAACGAGCGATCCTTTCAACACGGAGCAACCATGTCCACCCCTCGCCTGTCTGAAATCATGTCCGAAGGCCCGGTGATCGACGGTCTTCTGGATATCGACTTCTACAAATTCACCATGGGCCAGTTCATCCTGAAGTACTTCTCGAAGGCCCAAGTGCGTTTCTCTTTTGTCCTGCGCACCAAGGGCGTCAGACTCTCGGAAACCATCCCCGAGGCCGAGCTGCGCGCCGAGCTTGACCGGGTCATGGAGATGTCCTTTTCCCGGACCGACCTGCGGTACGACGAGCGGATGTTCAAGGAAGACTACCTGACTCATCTTCTGAACCTGCGTCCGCCTCGCTACTGTCTCTCAATCGAAGACGGCCAGTACCGCATCGAGGTCGAAGGTCACTGGGCCGATGTCACCTACTGGGAAACCATGGTGCTCTCGGCCGTGAACGAGCTCTACTATCGCAATCGCCTCAAGGCCATGAGCCCGGGCGAGCGCGACCTCGTTTTCGCCACCGGCATCACCCGGCTCCACAACAAGATCAAGGTACTGCGCGAGCATCCCGAGATCACCTTCACGGACTTCGGCACGCGGCGGCGTTTCTCCAGAGCTTGGCAGGCCTATGTGGTTCGAACCCTGGCCGAAGAGTTGCCCGAGAGTCAGTTCCTGGGCACCTCGAACACCCGGCTCGCCGAACGTCTGGCCCTGCTCCCCATGGGCACCAACGCCCACGAGCTTTTCATGGCCGTGGCCGCCCTCATCGGCCGCGATGATCGCAGTCTTCTCACTTCCCACAACCTGGTTCTGACCAAATGGTGGGAGATGTACGGCTGGGGTCTGTCGATCGCCCTGACCGACACTTTCGGCACCGGCTTCTTCTTCCAAGATATGACACCGAGCCAGGCCGCGGAATGGAAGGGACTGCGACAAGATTCGGGCGACCCGATTGTCTTTGGTGAAGCGGCCATCGCTTTCTACCAAAACCTCAGCCTCGACCCGCGCGAAAAACTGATCGTCTTCAGTGATGGTCTTGACCTCGCCACCATGATCAAGCTCGCCAAGCGCTTCCAAGGCCGCATCCGCACCACCTTTGGTTGGGGTACCAACCTGACGAACGACCTCGGACTCAGCCCACTCTCCATGGTCATGAAAGTCACGGCGGCTCGCTGGGAAGAAGTAGACGATTGGACTGGCACTGTGAAGCTCTCGGACAACCTGGCCAAAGCCATGGGTCCGGCCGCCGAAGTCGAGCGCTACAAACGCGTCTTCGGCTACAGCGGCAACTTCCGCGCCGAATGCACCTACTAAGCTCCACCAACTCCGAGCGGCTTGCTCTTCAAGCCAGCCGCTCTCTTTTCTTGAGTCACCCATCAACATCGATGGGCGTCTCAAGGGAGGACCTAACCTCCACCAACCTCGCGAGGCTCCCATGCGCACCACAGAACAGACCATCACGGAACGATCTCTCGAACTCGTCGCCAAAATCGGCAAGTGGATCAAGTCCGAACTCGCTCGCGCCAACTGCACGAAAGCCGTCCTCGGCCTCTCGGGCGGCGCCGACTCGGCTCTCGTGGCCGCCATCCTACAGCGCGCCGATATCCCGACCACACTCACCACCCTGCCCTGCGTCGAAGGCAACCCCGAGCTCGACGACTCGGTCGTCGACGCCCGACTCGTGGCCGACTGGCTCAACCTGCCCCTCGAGCTCGTGAACATCCGGCCGATCTACGAGGCCTACAAGCTTGTCTTGCCGAAGGCCAAGAAACCGATGACCGACGGCAACTTGCAGTCGCGCATCCGCGCCAACGTTCTCTACTACCAGGCGAACGACGCCGACGGCGGCGCCCTGGTCGTCGGCACGACCAACGCCACCGAGATGTTCATCGGCTACCTGACAAAATACGGCGACGGTGCCGTCGACATCGAGCCGATCGCGGTCTTCTACAAGGGCGAGGTCTACGATCTGCTCCGCGCCCTCGGCGCCCCACAGCGCATCCTCGAAAAAGCCCCGACCGCCGGCCTCCTCCCCGGCCAGACCGACGAAGACGAAATCGGCCTGACCTACACGGTCATGGACCGAGTCATCAAACTCATTCACGAAGGCTGGAACACGCTGGCCAATCCGACTGCCTGTGCCAGTGTCATGGCCCGGCACCAGGCCACCGAGCACAAGCGCCACCTGCCGCCGCAGTTCGAAAAGTCCGCCGACATCTAGCCAAAGCGGGTCTTCTCCTCCTCCCGACCACTCGTGTCATCATAGAGGGTCGCCACCGCGCTTCGGAGCACAAGCGACACCTGCCGCCGGAATTCAAAAGGCCGATCGGCTTCTGAACGAATCGGCCTTCTCCACTCCCCTCTAGCCACATGGCGACGAGGGGATTTTTTTACAAAAAAAATCCCACTGATTATTTGTCGGCGGAGTTTTTAAATTTTATTTTTCAGAAACAATTACAACCAACTCCTCCACCTTCTCCCTCATCAACCCCTCGCTCACCGCCTCCACCGTCAACCGCAAAATCGGTTCGGTATTCGACAGCCGCGCGATAAACCACCAATCGTGATCAAACTCGCAACGAATTCCATCGATTCGATTAACAACTGTGGCTTTGGAAGCGTAGAGCTCTTCGAGTTTTTTAATGGCGCCATCTTTGTCGTGAATTTCTAAGTTCACTTCCCCACTATTATGGTACTGACGCAAATGGCGAACCAGATCAGCAAAAACTAAACCCGACTTTTGCCAAACCGACAAAGTTCGAACAATGGTGTAATCAACTGATTCCAAATCGGCAAATTCTTTGTACATCATGTGGCCGGAAACCTCGCCGCCAAAATCGGCATTTTCTTTTTTCATGGTGGCAATAACATTGGTTCGACCGTTTGGACAAACAATTGCCGGAGCCCCGCAAGCCGCGATTTCTTCAAAAGAAGTCCAGCTCTGATTTACGGTGATAACAATTTTAGCTTCGGGCTCGTGAGAACGAAGTTCTTTTGCCAAGAGCGGAACCAAAAGATCGCCGCGCAAAGTTACGCCTTCGTTATCAATAAACATAATCCGATCAGCATCACCATCAAGAGCGATACCAAGATCGGCTTTTTCCCGCAAAATTGCCGCCTTGATATCAACCAAAGTTTCCTCTTTAACCGGATTAGATTCGTGATTAGGAAAACTAGCGTCCGGCTCGGCATAAAGTTCAATGACTTCGACGTTCATTTTTTGTAAAAGAGGACGAACGGTTATGGCACCGGCGCCATTACCATAATCGACAACAATTTTTTTTCCAGAAAGATCTGGGGCCCCGGAAACCGTCAGGCATTTTTCAACATAATCGTTAATTGGATCAATTTTTGTAACACTACCTAACGAACCCGCTGGAACAAAATCTTCTTCAACGGCATCACGAATTTCTTTTCCAGAAATCGGCTGACCGTTACCGTAAGAAAATTTCATACCATTATACTCAGCCGGATTATGCGAAGCGGTAATCATAATTCCAGCCTCGGCGTGATCGATAGAGGAAATACAAAAATTATAAAGCGAGGTTGTACAAAAACCAATATCAATAACATTCGCACCGGCTTCGATCAGGCCTTGAATGGCGGCTTTTAAAAGCTCGGGACTTGTTGCACGCATATCACGACCAGCAATCACAGTTTTAGCTTGAGTTTTTTTAATCAAAACATAACCGACATTTTTAGCTAATTCGGGTGTAACTTCGTCCAAAAGACCGCGAATATCATAAGATCGAAAAATTTGTGAAGGAAACTTCATAGGGGTTGTAATTTAAGGTAAAAAAACGTAAAATGGGGTAAGAACATTTTACTAAAATTTAACTTAATTGTCATTTTTATGGAACTTTTCTTTATACTCCCGGCCTTTTTGGTGGTTTTAGCCGTTTGGTTTGTTTTGGTTTATAACGGTTTAATCAAATCCCGCAACCGCGTCGACGAATCTTGGTCTGACATCGAGGTCCAAATGAAACGCCGTTATGATCTTATCCCTTCACCAAAGTCGCCGAAGCTCGATCCGCGGCTATGAACGCCGGCTCTATGAAAGAGCACGCTCAAGCCGAAAACGCTTTGTCGCAAACTTTGAAATCGCTTTTCGCGGTTTCTGAAAGCTATCCACAACTTCAGGCCTCAAACAACTTCATGGACCTGCAACGCAACCTCACCGACGCCGAAGACAAAATCCAAGCCGCCCGCCGTTTTTACAATGGCATGGTTCGCGACTTCAACACTAAACTCCAAGTCTTCCCCACCAACCTAATCGCCGGAACTTTTGGTTTTGTGAAACGCGAATTTTATGATGCTCCAGAAGTAGTGAACGAGGTGCCGGTGGTTAAGTTTTAATTTTTTTTAGGGGATAGGGGTGAAGGGGTTAGGGGAGGAAGATTATTTAAAAAAATAAATTCCTTCCCTACCCCCTATCCCCTTCACCCCTCCACCCCACTATGTACTCCGAAATCGATTCCAACAAACGCAAAACCACAATTTTCATCGTCGCTTTTACGGCGGTGATTATTGGTATTGGTTGGGTCTTGGGTGAAACTTGGGGCGAACCTAGTTTAGGAATTATTGCCGCGGTTATTATCGCCACGGTTATGAATCTTGTCGCCTTCTACAAAGGTGACTCGGTTGCGCTTTTGACGGCCGGAGCTAAGGCAATCGAAAAACAAGAAAATCCCGAGCTCTACAATCTGGTCGAAAATCTAGCTATCACTTCTGGTCTACCAACACCGAAAATTTACATTATCAACGACACTTCGCCAAACGCTTTTGCTACCGGCCGCGATCCGGAACACGCTTCAGTTGCCGTCACCTCGGGTCTTTTGCAAATCATGACCCGGCAAGAACTTGAAGGTGTCATTGCCCACGAAATGAGCCATGTCAAAAATTATGATATTCGCATCATGACTTTAGTTGTTGTTTTGGTTGGTACGGTTATGTTGCTTTCAGACTTACTAATGCGCTCGACCATGATTCGCGGTCGCAGCAACAACAAAGACGCCGGACAAATTCAAATGGTCCTCTTTATAGTCGGCTTGGTCTTGGCAATTCTCTCACCGTTCCTGGCCGAGCTTCTAACCGAAGGCCTAGCCTCGGCTCTCGAAAAAATCGCCAAACTCGACCAACCCCTCAAAAAAGCCAGCCACGCCACCGCACATTTATATCTCGCCAATCCGTTCGATCCGCATGTGACGAAAAAATTCGAGCTGTGGTTTAGCACTCATCCGCCGATTGAAGAGAGGATTAAAAGGTTAAGGGGAATGTTATGATTTTTAGAATTTTCTAATTATGGAGCTTTTTTTAGGAACCCCAACCACAATTTGAAAATTAAAAAATATGCACATCGTCGACAAATTCACTACTCATTTAAAAAACGTCTTGACTCGCGCCCTGGTCTTAGCGGTTGAGCTCGGCGAAAAAGAAATTTTACCGGCTCATATTTTGTTTGCTTTAACCGCCGAGCCGGGTTCCATGGCGGCCGAGGTTTTAAATAAAAATTCTGTCAATCAAAAAAATCTAAAAGATTTTATTGAAAAAAATTCCTTAAATCTAAACCCACCAAATGAATCGCCTAACCCCAGTCTTTCGGAAAGTGCCAAACGAGCCATTGAAAAAGCTGTCCTAACGGCCAGTAATTTTAACCACCCGTATGTTGGCAGCGAGCATTTGTTGTCAGGGCTTTTAGAAATTCACGATCCGGTAATCGAAAAAATTCTTTCCGAAAAACCCATTGATAAAAATTCTCTTAACCGCGGTTTGGAAGCGGTGTTAAAAAGTGTTTCCAAATTTCCGGAATTAGCCGAAATGCTTCATGGCGAAAACCAGATCCCGCAAATGCCTTCGGATTTTGAAAATTTTTTAAACGAAGCCGAAGGACCAGAAAAGAAAAACAACAAAACTCGAGCCCTGGATTATTTTGGCCGAGATTTAACAACCATTGAGGCTCAAAAAAAAATCGATCCGGTAATTGGCCGCGAAAAAGAAATTCGCCGGGTAATGGAAATTCTTTGTCGACGCAATTGTCGAAGGTTTGGCAAAAAAAATCGTCGAAGGAACAGTACCTCCGGCTTTGCAAGGCAAAAGAATTATTGCTCTGGATTTGGGTTTATTGGTGGCCGGAGCGATTTATCGAGGTGATTTTGAAAGCCGTCTAAAAGATGTTATCGAAGAAGCCGAACAAGACGAAAAAATTATTTTGTTTGTTGACGAACTCCACACAGTTATTGGCGCCGGCTCGGCTTCGGGATCGCTTGATGCCGCCAACATGTTAAAACCGGCTTTGGCTCGCGGCCACTTGCGTTGTATTGGCGCCACCACTTTAACGGAATTCAAAAAACACATTGAAAGCGACGCCGCTTTGGAAAGACGTTTCCAACCGGTGGTAATTGAAGAACCCAGCCCGGCCGAAGCCTTAAAAGTTCTACAAGGTTTGTCGGCGGCTTACGAAAAATTTCACCAAATAAAAATTCAACCCGAGGCCTTGCAAGCCGCAGTCGATCTGTCGGTTCGTTTTATGCCGAGCAAAAGATTGCCCGACAAAGCCATTGATCTTGTTGACGAAGCCGCGGCTTCGATTCGGGTGGGCTCAGCCTTGCGCTCGGTGGCCGATGAATTACGCGGTATTCAAGGCGAGCGTCAAAAACTTTTAGAAATCAAGGAACAAGCCGTGCGCGAAGAACGCTATACTGAAGCTGTGGAAATCAAACGCGAAGAACAAAAACTTTTGGCCCGTGAAGAACTTCTAACCAACAACCCCGAAGCTAGACCGCTCGGCGAAGTAACTGTGGAAAATATTATCGATATAATGTCACGCACCACCAACATTCCTTTTGTTCTACTCGAAGAAGACGAACGAAAAAAATTAGGCCGTTTAGAAGAAGAGTTATCAAAACAAGTGGTTGGCCAAGACGAAGTTGTTAAACACGTAGCCAACGTGGTGCGTCGAGCCAAAACCGGAATTTCCGATTCCGAACGACCTTTGGCTTCCCTGCTCTTCTTGGGTCCCTCGGGCGTTGGCAAAACCGAATTAGCCAGAACCATGGCAAAAATAATTTTTGCCGACCGCAAATCCTTAATCCGTTTAGACATGTCGGAATTTGCCGAAGGTTATTCGGTGTCCAAACTTTTAGGTTCGCCGGCCGGTTATGTTGGTTATCGTGAATCAGCCAAATTAACCGACGCTGTAAAACAACGGCCGGCCTCGGTAGTCTTGTTCGATGAAATCGAAAAGGCCCATGCCGACGTGCAAAATTTGCTTTTACAAATCATGGAAAACGGCGAAATTTCCGACGCCACCGGTCGTATGATTTCCTTTAGACAAACTATTGTGGTGCTAACCAGCAACCTGGGTTCCGAAAAACTCGATGGTGGTGGCCTTGGTTTTGTCACAAACCAGGCGGAACATGGTACAATACTCAAAGAAATCCTAAGAAAAGAACTGGAAGAAAAATTTCGACCAGAACTTATAAATCGTCTGGACCACATTTGTCTTTTCCGACAACTCGAAAAAAACGATTACCAAAAAATCGCCGAAAAACAACTAAAAGAATTGACCCAAAGATTAAAAGAACAAGGCCTTAAACTTTCCTACGACAAAAATGTTGCCAACAAATTAGCTTTACAAGCCCTGGACAGCAAATTACGGGCTCGAGAAATTCGTCGCCTAATCCAAACTGAAATCGAAACTCTTTTAGCTTCATTTATCATAAAAAATTCCCGAGCCGAAAAAATCAACCTGCGGCCGGGTAATAAAAAAGACGCCTGGATAATTAAAGCCGGACCATAAATTTTATGCCAGCGGGAGGACCAAGTTTAGAACAAGAAAGAAAAGCCGTTTTAGACAAAGCTTTGGCCGCCGCCCGACGCCAATCTTCGGTAACGCAAAAAATTAGAAGAGGGCTCGAAGAAACCAAAAAAAAATACGAACAAAAGTCAATGTCGAACATTGTCAAAACCTCCCTCTCGGCCAGTCAAATCGGTCGAATGCCCATTTTGGGTGAAAGATTAGGTAAAATAACCGGTGGTATTCAACAACAACTTTTAGATGATAAAGAACCAGAATCTGCCCAACAAAAATCAGACCAAAACCAACAACCAGAAAAACCATCCGAAGAAAACCAACAGCAACCGGAACAAGAAAACACACAACAACAAGTCACCCAAAACCAAATGCAGACTCGTCAGGCTCAACTTCAAGCCAGCCAGCAACAACAAAGAATCCGTCAACAATCACTGGATCAAATAAAAGAAGCAGCTTTAGATAAAGTCAGAGAAAAAACTCAGAAAAAAGTTAGAAAGCAACTACAAAACTTTGTGCGCCGCGGTACCGAAGAATTACTTCAGGTAATTGGCGGAGCTGTTGATACAGGCACAGCTGGTTTCTCCACCATTGTAACAATTTTTGTCTACGCCTTTACCTTAACCGATTTAAACTTACAAATGATTTGGGGCCACTACATTAAAAAAGGCAAAAGTTTTCTTTTTCCGGCCCTCGATGATTGGGATCCACTACCAATTTCCACCCGGCTAATGCCAATTTGGGTTTTACATACCATAATAATTTTGATAGATATTTGTGTAGTTCTCTGTCTACTAATCTTGTTTACTTCAATGTTAATTTTAATGTTTGGCCCATCGCTTGGTTTGGCTTCGGTTATTTATCTAACACTTTTTGACAATAATTTTCGCTCGGCGGCCGCGGATTTCATAACTCAAATCTTTTAATATGCTTACAGAAAAAACCAAAAAAATATTATTAATCGCCGCGTTTGTAGCTTCGGTTATTGGGATTGGAATCGCTTTATACTTCTTGTTTTTTCGACCAGTCTCTCAGATAACCATTGTCCCCGGAGAAGGAGAAGAACCTTCAATAATTATTGGCGCCGATGGTTTACCAATTTCTGGCAGTGGTCAGCCAACTACCGGAACAACAACCACCACACCTTCAGTCTTACCCGAAGCCTCGGAAATAGCTGCGGGTGGTATTACCAAAACTATTGTTTTAACAACCTCCAGTGTTGAGAGTGTCACCGTTTCGCAAAATGGTGACGGTATGAACTATTACGATCCTCGAGACAGTCGTTTTTATTCAATCGACGCCGATGGTGCGGTCATCAAATTATCCAACAAACAATTCCCCGACGTCGACAATGTCGCTTGGAATTCCGACAGCTCCAAAGCCGTGATTGAATTCCCCGACGGTTCCAATGTGGTTTATGATTTCACGGCCGAAACTCAAGTTACCTTACCAAAGCACTGGGAAGATTTTGAATTTTCTCCGACTCAAGATGAAATTGTCGCTAAAAGTATTGGGGTTGATCCAAACAATCGTGCTTTAGTCATTTCCAAAAGCGATGGTTCGCAAGTTCAATCAGTACAAGCTTTGGGCGAAAACGCCGACAAGGTCCAGATTAACCCTTCGCCCAGTGATCAAATTATTGCTTTCGCCAATACCGCGGATTCCATGGGTTTTGGCCGAACTACAATTCTTCCGGTCGGAAAAAATCAAGAAAATTTTAAAGGCCTGGTGGTTGAAGGTTTGGGCTTTGACTCGCTTTGGAACCCCCGCGGTGACATAATTTTATATTCGGTTTATGGCGACACCAGTGATTATAAACCACTCTTGTGGGTGGTCGATGGAACCGTCAATTCTTTGGGTGATGATCGCCGTTCGCTTAGTTTAAACACTTGGGTCGATAAATGCGTCTTTGCTTCTTCGAGTGTGGCTTACTGCGCCGTACCTCAAGAAATGGCCAGTAACGCCGGCATGCAAAGAAGCGCTTACGAAATGAGTTCCGATGATTTGTACAAAATCGATCTGTCCAACAACCGCTCAACTTTAGTCGCCAGACCAGAAATCAGCACACCCATGACCAACCTCCAAGTTTCAGACGACGGTGCTTATGTTTTCTACACCAACAATATGAACGGTCGACTAGAAATGATTCGACTAAAATAATTTCCCGTAGACCAAACCACAAGCGGAGAAAATTAAAAAATTACAATACTTATGCTTAACCATCGTTGGCTAACCTTCTTGGTCATTACTTTTCTTGCGGTTATTGTTTTTATTTTCTTTTATCTGCGTTTACAGCCGGTCTGGTCGCCGCAAATCGCCGCAGAAACCGCCGCGGAAAATTCCGAGCAAACTCTTAGCGCACCAACTATTAGTTTTGTTAATCCAAAAAAAGGCGCCAGTGAGCCAAAAGTAGTAATTGTCGTATTTGGAGATTTTTATTGTGAACCTTGCCGCAGTGCCGCCCAAAACATGGAAATTTTAGTAAAAACCGTACCCGAAGTTCAGGTGGTTTGGAAAAACATGCCTAATGATTCGGCCCACGAATTAGCCAGCACCGCGGCCGTGGCCGCTCATTGCGCCGGCAATCAAGGAAAATTCTGGGAATACCACGACGAACTTTTTGACAACCAAGTTTTATTAAACAACACCATGTTTTCCACTCTGGCCCAAAACTTGGAATTGGATACCGAAAAATTCGACAAATGTTTAGAAAACACCGACACCTCACCTTTAGTAAGACAAGATTTAGAAGAAGCCCTGGCTTTACAAATTACCGCCCTACCAACTTTTTTCATTGGCGAAGAACGCTACACTGGTTTAATGACTGCCGATGAGTTGATTACTTTGGTTAAAAATAAAATCGCGGCCGTAAAATAAAATATGGTTAAAAAAATAGTCTTTTTCTTCGCCTTGGTTTTACTGATCTGCCCATTTACATCGGTTAAAGCGGATTATGATTGTTTTTGTTGGTACACTACCGATACCACCGTTTCAACTGATCATAATTGTGCCCAAAACCCCGGTGGTTCTAGCGCCACTCAAACCTTATGTGAACGTTATCCGCAAAGCACTTCCCCGACCTTATTCTGCACAGCCACCACTTCAAACGATTCAACTCGTGTATGTGACACCACTTGTTCTAACCACGTACCCAGCGGCGCTAAATTAAAAAGTTGTACCTTTACCGGTGCCTCGGCTGTTGGCACTTCGGTTTCTCCCACAACCACCGCTGAAAGCAAAACCGAATTTGTCTACCCTCAACTCAACGTAAACATTCCCACAATAACTTTTTCCAAAATTGCCGAAGACAACGGCACTATAGAAGTAAACTTTTTAGCTGAATATATTGTCGGACTTTATAAATACCTTCTAGCCATCGGCACAATTTTTGCTATTATCTGGATTATGATCGCCGGTATTCAGTATGTGGCCTCACCGGGCGGCGGTGGAGCCGGCGACGCCAAAAAGAAAATTATGGGTGCGATTACCGGCCTGGTTCTTTTGATGAGCGTTTATCTTATCCTTTTTGTGGTTAGTCCGGACTTGGTGTCGTTTGATAGTCTAAAATTACAAAAAATTTCTTACGAATTTGTTTCAACAGAAAATACTGAAGTTGATATAAAAACCCTTGGCTTACCCGCTCCTTCTGGAACCGGGACAAATAACGTCCCCTACTATTCTCAACGAAATTATCCGGACGAAATTTATGGCAACGCTTGTAGCGGTTCTCCAACAATCAAAACTTCCGGTTGCGGTCCAACTTCCATGGCTATGGTTATGACTTTTTATGGAGTTAACTACGACCCAAGACAAGTAGCCGCGGTTTTTGAATCTGAAAAGTATCGAATCTGCGGCAGTGGCACAGCCTATCAAGCCTTTACCTCCAGTCAATTACTTAACTTAGGAAAATTAAAGTCCGAAATGATTCCAATTAGCAAGACTGACGAAATTCTTGGCCATCTAAGAAACAGCGAACCAATAATTATTTCGGTTGGGCCCAAAAAAGGTGCCGATGGCCAAACCTTATATGCCAGCACCTTTACTACCGGCGGACATTTTATGGTTTTAACAGGAGTTAATACCGATGACTCGATTGCTTTAAACGACCCGAATTCTGGAAAACAAAGCATTACTCAAGAAGAACTTTGGAATACCATAAAATTTGCGGTCTACGTCCATAAGCAATAATTCTATGTTCATCTGCACAAAATGCGACGCTCAATTCTTAAAATGGTCCGGACGATGTTCCGAATGTCAAGGTTGGGGAACACTTCAAGAAGGGACTCCCGACTCATCTCAAGGTCTTCGAGAAAGTAAAAAAACAAAACCGGCTGCTAAGGCCGGAGTTTTGTTGGTTAACAAAACTTCGACACCTCATGAACGAATAACCAGCGGTGAGGCTGAAGTTGACCGAGTTTTAGGCGACGGCATTGTGCCTGGCTCGTTGATTTTGTTGTCCGGCGAACCGGGTGTGGGTAAATCAACTTTGGTGGCGCAAATAGCCTCTGGCGCGGCCAACGCGCTTTATATCTCTGGCGAAGAATCGGCTCCGCAGTTGGCTTCGCGATTTAAGCGGTTGGAGAAAAAGTTTGATCAGGTAAAATATTTAGAAGTTCAGCCGGTGGAAACAATTATTGCGACCATCGAGAAAGAAAAACCGGCTTTGGCGATTATCGATTCGATTCAAACCGTCGATTCGCTCGACATGGATGCCGCGGCCGGCTCGCCGAATTTGGTGCGCTATGCTACCAACTTGCTGTTGCAGTGCGCCAAGCGGACGAATGTTCCAATCATCATCATTGGCCAAGTCACCAAAGACGGCTCGGTGGCCGGACCAAAAACTCTCGAGCACCTTGTCGACGTCGTCCTCTCGCTCGAGGGCGATCCGGTGCACGCTTTCCGCATTCTGCGGTCCACAAAAAATCGTTTTGGTTCAACAGACGAAGTTGGAGTTTTCGAAATGGCCAAAAACGGACTAGTCGCCGTTCCCAATCCTTCAGAAAGATTTTTAGCCGAGCGTCAACCGTCACCCGGTTCGGTCATCACCGCCGTCCTCGAAGGCTCGCGAGTTTTTTTGGTCGAAGTCCAAGCCTTGGTCGAAAAAAGTTTCTACCCTTCCCCGGTGCGCCGAGCTTCGGGGTTTGATGTTAATCGTCTGCAAATGCTCTCGGCAATTCTCTCGTCGCGCGCCGGCGCCAATCTTGGCGACAAAGATATTTATGTAAATGTCATTGGTGGTATGGAACTCGACGAACCCGCCGCCGACCTCGCGGTTTGTGCCGCTATCCTTTCGGCCACCTCGAACAAAATCGAAAAGGAACCGACGGTTTATTTTGGTGAAGTTGGGTTGAGCGGTGAGGTGAGATCGGTAGTTGGGGCGGAGAGAAGGTTGAAGGAGGCGGAGAGGTTGGGGATTAAGAAGAGTGTTGGGCCGGGAGTGGTGAAGAAGGTGGTGGAGTTGGTGGGGTGATTGTGGAAATTTAAAATCGAGCTGGTGCTCGATTTTTTTTGTCAGGACCACTGATTCATTTAATTGATTATCCTACCACCGTCATCCCGAAGCCTCTGAGGGATCCCCTAAGTTACAACACTCATTGAAGGATGACGGAAAACTCCAAACACGTGTTTTAAGTCAGCAGCAAACCAATGTTTATTCTGTCCCCAACAGGATCCCTTCCACCGTCGCTCGTGGCGAGCTATGGCGGGCACAGCCGTGGCGTCTGGATGACGACTGAACCTAACAAAAAACCTTCATAAAAAAAATAACCCCAGACAAAGTAGCTGTCTGGGTCGCCCTACCGTTTCTCGGTAGGACCCTTGAGCGCCGTGCAGTACACGGCGCCCCATTCCTAAGATGGTTTTTTTGAGGTCTGGTACCTCCGACAGTTCCCCACGAGTGCACGTGGAAGATACTCTGTCGACCAGAATCTTCATCGCGTTTATGTGACCTCCGGGCCACGACGCGACACCTCGACCAACGAACAACATTCTACGTGCCTCCCTAAAAGCTTGGAAGGAGAATGTTGCCGTCAAGGGCTACTCTAGCCCTGGATGGTGGCGTGGTGGCAGGTCTTAGTCGATTACCGACGGGAACCTCAACCTAACCAGCACGCCAAACTCGCCAATTAATTACATCCGCACCTCATCCCGTCGCAGCCAAATTCCAGGAGGATTAGATGTAGACCATCAGACTTCAGGACCACGTCCATCGGTCTTTTTCTCCAAGGATTGGCAATCCTTGGCTGATACCAACTTACTCTACATTCCACTCCCTGTTGGTCTAACATGGGGAGAGCGAAATGATTCTGGTCGAAACCAGGCGAGCGTCTCGGTGAGCTGCCGAGACATGGTTGGTCACCCGCATGGCGCGCTTTTTTGGCGCCAGGCGGGAATTTCTTACCCCAGAAAATGCTCTCCGTCCGTCGCAACCCGACTTTTATTTATAGTCGAATCGCAAACGGACACTCTGGGGCAGACACCGTGGCCCGCATGCGCGAGGAGGCGGCCTCCTATGCGACGTCGCGGCATCCGTAGGTGCGGAGCCGTGCGTGGGGGAGGTCCGGGCGGGCCTTTTTAATTTTTAAACTCCAACGGGGGTGTCCATGATCCGCCGGAGGGACAAGGTGATCTTTTGGGACGCGCTGGCACTATTGCCTCGGCCTTCGTCCCTGGGACTAGCCCGATAGCCTGTCCACGGCCATCGAGTCACCTAACCACCATTGCTGGCGGATTGAATTGTTAATCTGTTGGCGGCCAAGACTGGCCGACACACTCTCAACCGCATGATGCGGTCTGCGCATATTATGCGCCGAGAATGCCAAAAGCTCCAGACTAACGGAAAAATAATATACCATAAATTTTCGATTTTGTCAAGACAGGCGGGGCGGAAATTTTACTTTTTTGGCTTTAAATAAATAATTTTTCAACCCGTCGTTGCGAACACCTCGCAACGACGAATTAAAAAAAGACGGCCAAGCCGTCTTTTCCAACCAAAAAACCCAAAAATCCTGCAAATCCTCAAAATCCTGCCAATCCTGGTTCAAACTACTCCAAATGCACCCTCTCAAAACTTTCAACCACTTTTTCCTTAACCAACGGAAAGTTCGCCAAATCCGCACTCTCACCCCAAATCCACTTTGACCAATCGCGAGACTTTTTCATTAATTCGGTGTCGCCAAAGTTGGCAAAGCGCCATTCCGGAAAACCGGATTGGGCCTCGCCGAAAAAATCACCGGCGCCACGGAGTTTGAGGTCGGTTTCGGCGAGTTTAAAGCCGTCTTGGGTTTTGACCATGGCTTGCAAACGTTGAAAGGCATTTGGTGAGCGCGAGGTGGAATGAAGGAAACAAAAGGAGGCCACACTGCCCCGCCCGACTCGGCCGCGGAGTTGGTGAAGCTGAGCCAAACCAAAACGCTCGGCGCCGAAGATTAGCATGACACTGGCGTTTGGAATATCAACTCCGACTTCGACAACCGTGGTTGAAATCAAAACATCAATTTCACCGGCCGCAAATTGGTTCATAATTTTTTCTTTCTCGTCAGCTTTCATACGACCATGCAAACGAGCGATGCGAAATTTTTTGAGTAGACCTTCGCTTAATTCTTTTTCGGTTTCTTCGACCGAGAGAACACCAAGGGCGTCAGACGGATCGATAAGCGGACAAACGACAAAAATCTGACGACCGGCCTCAATTTCGGAAACGATTTTTGAATACATTTTATTTTCTTGAGCGCGACCAACGAGTTCGGTAGTGATTGGCTGACGGCCGGGCGGCAGTTCGTTCAAAATCGAAAGGTCGAGGTCGCCATAAATCGTAAGCGCCAGAGAACGCGGAATCGGCGTAGCTGTCATCGAAAGCAAGTGCGGAGCAATCTCGGCGCGCCGCAAAAGAGCGTGGCGCTGAGCGACACCGAAACGGTGTTGCTCGTCGATGATGACGAGGCCGAGATCGGCAATCTCGACACCGTCTTCGATAACCGCGTGAGTACCAATTACCAAACGACTCTTCCCTTCCTTCAGTGCGGCGAGCAAATCTTTTTTCTTCGCCGTTTCACTACCAATTTTAGAAGAAGCACTAGTCAAAAGTGCCGGCGAAAACTCGGGTAAGAATTTTAAAAACGATCGATGCTGTTGTTCGGCCAAAATCGAAGTAGGCGCCAGATAAGCCACAGAGGCTCCGGCTCGCAAAGCTACAAAAGCCGCCAAAACAGCAACCACGGTTTTTCCGGAACCAACATCGCCTTGAAGTAATCGTTGCATCGAAGTTTCCTTCGACAAATCTTTGACAATCTCCCAAGCCGAAACTCGCTGAGAATTAGTGAGTTTGAACGGAAGTTTTTCGACCCAAGTTTTGATTTCGTCGGTCGAACATTCGAGTGAGCGAGCGGAAATTTTTTCGCGATCGCGCTTCATGTGAGTAAACAAAAGCTGGTGCAAAAACAACTCATCAAATTTCAATCTCTGCCGCGCCGCCTCGAGTGACTCACCAGCCGAAGGAAAATGAATCTCGGAAATCGCTTCGGAGAGAGGTAACAGATCCTCGTCTTCCAAAATCTTTTCCGGCAGCCAATCAACAATCTTGCTTGTAGCTTTAAGCGCATACTTAATCGCGCCACGCAAACGGCGCTGACTGAGCGAGCCGGTTAAGCCATAAACCGGAACGATGCGACCGGTGTGCGTGCCAACGGCGGTTTTTTCATAAACCGGACTAACCAAACTCGTGGCCCCAAACTTCTGACTGATTTGCCCGGCGAGCGAGACCGTGGTCCCGACCGGCAAAGTTTTTTCTAAATAAGGCTGATTAAACCAAATCACTTTCAACGATCCAGTCTCGTTTTCAAAAATCGCCTCGGTCAAATTCAAACGACCGTTTTTACTGCGGTGAGTGCTGATTGCTTTAATCGTACCACGGAGAGTGACAGTATCGTCGTGCTGTAAACTCGGAATCGATTTAACAACCGAAAGATCGTTATAACGAAAAGGCGCGTAAAACAAAAGATCGCGGATGGTTTTCACGCCGAGCCGACCAAGGTCGCCAACAGCGGTGGTTCCAAGGCCAGGCAAGTCGTTAACAGATGCTCCAAGGTGGATGGACATAACTTATCCCAATCTTACCCCGACAAAACAAAAGAATCAAAAAAAAGAGTCCAAAACAAATTTTGGCTCTTTTTTTATATTTTATTCAATCTCCTCCAAAGGATTACAAATTTTATTAATCACCGACAACCGAACATTGGCGCTGGAACCGCCGCTGTTGGCTTTTTCCTCATCAGCAATAGCTCGACAAGAACCATAGTTGTTCAAAAGAATTTTCATGTAGGCAGTGGCTTTATCAGGATCGGCGGAATATAAATTATCAATACCAGACAGCAGACAAAAGGTTTTTACTTTTTCTGGCAAATCCATATCCAGACAAGAAATTTCATTTTGCTGGCCCCAATAGTAAAGATATTCTCCAAAATGAATAGAAGCGGCAACAGGAAAATTATTTTCAGCAATAAAATTAGCCACGGCCTTATTAGCCTCTAGGGAAATTTTTGGACAATCTAAATCTTGATCAACAAAATTCGAGCTCCATAAAATTCCGGCGCCATACAAATTCAATGGGTAAAAATCCGTCGGGGTAACCAAAGCGTAAAAATTTGTTTTATAAGAATCTGTTTCTCTGGCCAAATGGCATAAGTTTTCTCGATCGACTGAAACCAAACCCACAAAACCATCGTTGGTGTTTATTTTGTCAAAACGACAATTAGTTCTTTCGCTATTCTCAATTTCCAAAGCCGTAATTTGATTACAAATTGAATCATCGGGCACAGGTTCTATCTGAGAAAAATTGCGAATCACTGCCGGGTACTCAATTCCCTTTTCTCCACAAATCGGCACAGACAACTTCTGATAAAAACGAAACAAAATAAATAAACCTAATATGCACCCCAGCACCCCTAGGTAAATCAAAACAGTCAAAATTCGAAGTTCTTTTTTCATAGTCAACAAAATTAATATATCCCAATAACAGGTTTTAGACAACGAGTTAACCAACAAACCCCACAAATCTCACACCCCCCCCCGCTCTTCGCCCACCTCCGGACAATCTAGCAAAAATGATAAATCGTGTTCAGGGGCGTAAAAACCCAAACGTTCATCCAAACTTTGAAACTTGAATAATTCTGGATAAAACTCTTGAAACTAGCTTAGGCCACAAAAAGTGGTTAAATTAGCAAAACTTTCTGCCTATTATCTTGACAAAACCTTAAAAATGTGATATAGTAAAGCTCGTAAAAAGGGCTTCGGAAGTGAAGATCTGAAACCCAAACGATTCGAAAAAAACTTAAAAGGAGAGAGCCGTTGATTGCCACAGTTAAAAAGTGTGATAAAAACTGGTATTCGAAATTCTTCTCCTGGAAGAATTTCGAATACCAGTTTTTATTTGGTTTTTCTCCGAAAACTTTGGCGGTTTTCGGAGGCAAATCACTTGTCTCAACTCCGCCTGGAGAGTCTCCAGGCTGTGAATTACGAAACTAAAAAATAATCAATTTTAAAATCAAACCAAAAATTATTCACCGTTGGGTGATTTTTGTTTTAAGCGAGTTGTCACACAATT
>Ga0076220_107_pt1 | contig 22171 bp, 13 predicted proteins | sample RifGroE2_FD_67844 | JGI IMG/M metagenome (GOLD analysis project Ga0076220, IMG submission 67844) | Parcubacteria (Uhrbacteria) bacterium GW2011_GWE2_45_35
GTAGGGAGGTAGAAGTGGATGGTGTGGGTTGGGTCATTTTGTTTAGCATTTTTAAAATTTCTTCTAAGAGGTTTTGGGCTTCTTTAAGTTTATTTTTGTCCCCGTATTGTAGTCTTGAAACAATTTCAAGTTGAGTCTCTAACTCGGCCGCAGAACCAAAGGCAAACCTTAAGAACCTTTGAAACTCTTTGTGACTTCCTCGCCGTCGGCCTTCAGAAATATTTGAAAGAATCGAAACAGCACTTCGTCTTATTTGAGAAGAAAGCCCATAGATTTCGTATTTTAGAAAATCCCGAGTAACTTCATAAACCAAAACTACCAAATTCATCGACTTCCTCCAAACAATCAAATCGTTATTTGTTCTAATTAAACCAAGTCCCATAAAAAAGCAGAAAAAAATCCTCCAACCCACCCCCTACCTCCCTACCTCCCTAACCCTCTCCATCATTCTAATATAAAACCGAACATTATGCACGGTAGCCAAACGCAAAGCCAAAATTTCCTGAACCTGGAACAAATGTCGCAAGTACGCTTTCGACGTCGTCTGACAAGTCTCGCAATCGCAAAACGGATCGATCGGGCCTTCGTCGAAAGAGAATTTTTCGTTGGTGATGTGAAGTTGTGAATAGAACTCGGAATTTTCTTCGCCTGCGAGCGGTTGCCAATTCTCTGGATCGATGTTCCAAACGAAGAGTGTGCCGTGACGAGCGTTTCGAGTCGGTAAAACACAGTCGAACATATCAACACCGGCACGGACATAATGAACAATCTCCTCGGGCATACCGCCGCCCATAAAATAGCGCGGCTTATCGACCGGCATCTGCGGCGCGATTTTATCAACGATGCGATAAGCCTCTTCTCGCGGTTCGCCGACCGAGAGGCCGCCGATGGCGTAGCCATCGAAACCGATTTCAGCGAGACCGGCGAGCGAACGTTCGCGCAAATCCACATGCGTACCACCCTGAATAATTCCGAATTGTTGGGGCAAAAAATTTTTTGCTCCAACAATTAACGCAACGCGACACCGTTCCGCCCACCTCAATGATCGTTCCATGGCCGCCTCGTGTCGCTCACGATCAGCGCCGCCGGCGGCAACGTCATCGAATTGCATGATGATGTCCGAACCAATGGCGGTTTGCATTTCCATCGAAAGTTCCGGAGTCAGATTGATTTTTGTGCCGTCGATATGAGATTGGAAAGTTACACCTTCCTCGGTCGTTTTGTTCAGTTTCGACAAACTGAAAACCTGATAGCCACCACTGTCAGTCAAAATCGGCTTCGACCAGTTCATAAACTTGTGGAGGCCGCCATGTTTTTTGATTCCCTCGAGCCCGGGACGGAGCAAAAGATGATAAGTATTCGAAAGCAAAATCTGAGCCCCGAGCTTTTCCATGTCCGTGCTTGAAAGCGTCTTAACCGCGCCTTTGGTGGCGATCGGCATGAAAACCGGAGTTTCAACTACGCCGTGTGGCAGAGTTAGACGACCGCGGCGAGCGTTTCCGTTAGTTTTGAGGACCTCAAACATATGGGGGTACTTTAGCAAAAATTTGGAAAAAGAAAAACTCCGACCCTGGTCGGAGTTTTTACATTAAGCAGCTTTTTTGATAATAATCCCTTTTTCTTTAAAAGCCTTGGCAAGATGTTCTGTTAAAAAATCAATTGTGCCACCTTCCTTGGCATAATATTTGTGTGTAGGATCGGCGATCGGTGCGTACAGAACCCGAACAGTTCTGTTAAAATCATGATCTGGTATTTCCCTAAGTGTGCCAACCAAAGCTCTGTCTTCGGTATGGACGATAATAATATCAGCTTTATTTTTTTCGTCTTCCAGGGTTAATTTAATATTTGAAGTAACATCAACACTAATTATCACCTTACGCCCACCAGGATTTTCGAACTCAAACCAGCCGTCAACGCCGTGGAAAAAATCCAACGGGGTTTTAATTGCCGAATAAAATTTCATTCTATCGCCAAGCCCGTCATCTTCGTCAATACCAAATTCTTCACGAAGTTCTATCATCAAATCGTTGGTTAAATCTTTTTCAGGATTAGTCGGATCGCCGGGATAAAATTCTCTAATCAAAGAAACGGCTTGATCGTAAGGAACAAACCCTTTTTTTTGCATTTCCGGTTTCTGATAATTATTCACCAAAATTTCAAGTTTTTTTTGATACGGTTTATTTTCATCCCATGGTTGTACACCAATGGTGTCTGCTTCAAGATTCCGACCGGAATAATAATCGCGGCGATTGCCTTCGTAAGCCATATTAATTTTTTTAGTTTTTTCTAAAATCTAAGTGCCTTCTTATTCTAAACCAAAACCCTCGGAATTTCCAGAGGGTTCTGATTCACCCGCCAGATGGCGGATAATTTGTTTTATTTTGGTCTTCCCATAACGCTCACTCGAGGCCAAAGCCCCGACTAAACGTTTGTCGGACTTTTTATTGAAAATTCTGTTTTGAAATTTTCAATTCTTAATTACCGAACAATCTGTAATTAAAAATTGAAAACTATTATCTGTTTAAAGAAACCGTCGAGGGAAAGCTGGAAAGATAGACCGGAGTCTCGGCTTTGACCATGCCGAGCATAGGCACTTTGGCCGCGATATTTTTCATGGAACGAATTTCGGAAATTTTTACTTGCATTGATTGATTATCAAGCTGGAGTTGGTTGATAGCGGTTTCCAAATCTCTGATTTGATAACCTTTGGTAGCCGAGGTATTCACTTGCACCACATAGACCAAGGAACAAGACACCACGACTAAAAATAAACACAGGTTTACCCACATAACATTCCGCGTCAAAAAAGCAGCGGCTGTGCGAGTTTTTTTAACTGAAGTAAATAGAGTTTGAGTGAAGCGGGACATAGTCAGATTTTCTCGACCACTCGGAGCTTGGCGCTGCGTGAGCGCGGATTGAACTTGGTTTCCTCCTCCGTTGGAACGATGACGTGTTTGTTAATTATTTTTAAGGTTTTATTGTTTTGTTGTTTGCAAAAAACTTTGACGATTCTATCTTCCAAAGAATGAAAAGTGATAATCGCCAAGCGACCGCCCGGGACCAAAACTTCGATGGCGGCCGGCAAAACTTTCTCGACTTCACCGAGTTCGTCGTTGGTCACAATTCGCAAGGCCTGAAAAACTTTGGTTGCTGGATGAATTTTTCCGTGGCGCGGAATAACTGTGGCAATAAAATCAGCGAGTTCCAGGGTTGTTTGTATTTTTTTTTCTTTTCGCTCGCGAACAATGGCTTGAGCAATTTTCTTGGCCTGGCGTTCTTCGCCATAAACCAGGAAAATCCGAGCTAATTCTTCTTGATTCCAAGTATTAATGATCTCGGCCGCAGTTAAATCACCGGCCGGATCATATCTCATATCAAGTGGTCCTTCAGTCTGGAAAGAAAATCCGCGTGTGGGGTCATCGACATGAACTGAGCTGAAACCCAAGTCCAGAAGCACGGCATTAATGGGAGTAATTCCTTGAACATAGGTTAAGTGTGCCAGGTTGACAAAAGAGTCATGTATAAAAGTTACCCGCTCGCCAAAGCGAGCTAAACGCACCCGAGCGGTTTCGATTTGCCGCGGGTCGCGATCCAGCGCCAACAGTTTTCCGTTCGGAGCAGTTGCCTCCAAAATAGCTTCAGCGTGTCCACCCAAACCAACCGTGCCGTCGATAACATTATCGCCAGGTCGAAGATTAAGGATCTCGAGAGTTTCGTTCAGTAAAACAGGGGTGTGAGTAAACATATCGTATAAATCGTAGAATCGACCTCGTGGCGAGGTCTCGTAGAAGTCGTAGAAATCGTAGATGACGTAAATCTACATTTTCTACGACTTCTACACCTTCTACTCCACTAGACCCCGAGTTCTCCTAACCGTTCGGCGATATGCTCAGCGTCGGCTTCAGTGGCATTCTTGTATTCTTCCCACTTGGCCTTGTCCCAGATTTCCAATCTGTTATAAAGGCCGGCCACCACCACCTCTTTCTCAAGACTCGCGTATTTCCGAAGATATTCCGGCAAGATTACTCTTCCCTGTTTGTCCGTCTCGACGTCCATGGCACCAGCAAGCATGAGTCTGGCGAAGGCGCGCGTATCGGACTGCCCCAGGGGCAAACCGGCCAATTTTTGAGCCAGCTTGTCCCACTCCTCCTTGGGGAACAGGAAAAGAGAAGAATCAAGACCGCGAGTAATAACTGCACCCTTGGCCAGTTCGCCACGAAACTTAACCGGCACGGCCAGCCGGCCTTTTTCATCTAGGTTGTGGTGATACTCGCCGATGAACATAGTTGGGGGGGGTAAAGGGGGGTAAAGGGTTGTTAAGGGTGGTTAAGGGTGGTTAAGGGTGGTTAAGGGTGGTTTCCAATTAACCCACCTTTACCCCTCTTAACCCCTCTTAACCTCCCTTAACACAAGACTCAAGGAAGTTTACCGAAGATTGGTGGACTCTCAATTTTTAAAATAAAAGCGAGCACCGGACATTTCAGTCCGATCCCCACTTTTTTCCACCTGCTCCCATTTTATTCCACTTGTGAACACCCGTCAACATCTCCTGTGAATAAAAAAACCAGCTTGTTTCAGCCAAAATGTTTTGTTTTAAGAAAATATGTGGATAACTTTAATTCCCCACTTTCGAATCAATACGACCACATTACGTCTGATCGGGAGTAATGTGGTCGTTCCAAACCCAACAAACCCCAAATCTTCTCTTTTTAAGAACGGCCAGCTAGTTGTCGACAAATAGAGCCAGGACGAGGATAAAAAAACCGACCTGTTAAAAACAGATCGGCAGAGACAACACCTAGAACGGTGCTTCGGCTCGGTCGAGTTCCTCGACCATTGCCGGGAAGTCGCCAAGCTGCCACTCGAGGAGGGACAGCTCGAGGTGACGGATGGCTCGCGGCAGGGGCGAGTTACGCAAGGTCTTATCGAGGCCCTTATCTCGATCACTCTTCATAACCTGCAGCAGCGCTTCGAACTCCAACCTCAGGGTCGCGAGCTCGAAGTCATTCCGCGGCCGGCGCGACAAGGCCTTAGCCAAACGCATGCGCATGTCCGAGAACGAACGGCTGTGCCAGAAGATGGCGATGGCATCATTCAAGCGCTTCAGACGACGGGCAGCATCAACTCGAGGACGCGACGATGCCGAACGATAAGCCCGACAGGCTGGCATCAAGTCATCGAGCAAACAACGGCTGAAGAAGTGCTCGAAGGGACTGTCAGCAGACATGAGCAACAAAGACTCGATCTGGCTCTTGGCCGTCTCGTCGACGGAGTCAGAGAGAGCCGCGACCCAGAATGTGAGCTGACGCAACAGGTCCAGGTTCTTCTCGCGCTCATCAAGAAGGACGGACATGCGGCGGTCGACGCGGACGCTGATGCTGCGCGCATCAACGGCCCGGCGCTTGGCGTGATCGCGAACCGTGGCCTGCAAGGCCTCGGTGCGCGACAAATTGACTCGACCCAGCGAGTCGAAAATGGTCGAGGCCATGACGGCGCGCTCGGCCATGCCGGCACGCAACTTGTTGCGCGAATTCCGCAACAGATCGGCCGTGGCCAGTGAGGCTTCGGTGTATGCCTTGCGCCGAGCTGGCGAGAGTTCACGCCATTCGCCAACCATGTCCCACAGAATGCCGTGACGAGCCACAATGACCGAAAGCTCGATCAGCTCGCCCCTAGCCCCACCTCGCTGATCATCCCGACCGTAGCGACCTTGGGTGTGAACACAAGACCGGATAGCCGTATCAAGATTCTGGTGGATGTGAAAGATCGAGGTCTCCCAATTCCAGATCAGAATGTTGCCACGGGTGAGGAACGGTACCTCACTGACGCGAGATATATAACGCATGACAATTGGCCGACCGTCGTTCGCGACCAGCAGAACTTGGAAACAATTACTGCCGATGTCATTCTTTCCGTACTTGGTGGTGACGATCATGGTATCCTCTTGGTGTGATAGCTTTTGCAAACCGGATGAAAGGAACTATCAAAGAATGAGAGTAATAAAAAAAACGAGAATTGTCAAGGAAACAATCTCGTTTTCTTTTTTTACCAAGTAACCGACCCACTCTTAATCTCTTCGTTCAAAGAAAAATCACTCCACCCCGCCAATCTCCCCAAAGTCACTTCTCTTTCCTCCTCGGTCGCCACTCGCGGAAAATAACCCTCGATGCGAGCCGGAACCAATTCCAGACTCTTCCTCACCTCGTTAAACTCTAAGTGGACGATTAACGATTCATTCTCGTCCTCACCAAACTGATCGAAAATAAAATTACCAAGGGAATAAAAAATCAAACCGTTTTGATATTTTTCAATTCCTTGAAGCACGTGTGGATGATGGCCAATGACAATATCGGCGCCGGCTTCGATGGCGGTGTGGGCCAACTCTTTTTGTTCGGTGTTTGGAAAATGTTGATACTCAGCTCCCCAGTGAAAAGAAACGATTGTAATATCAGAGACGGCCGCGGCTTGAGAAATCTGCTCGGTCAAACTTTCCGGAGTCAGGTTATAAATCGTTGTATCAAAAGCTAAAAAAGCCATTCGTTTACCGTTGATCTCTAAAAAAACCGTCTCGCCGTCGTTTCGATAACCACCAATCGGAGAAATTCCAGCAGCTCGCAAATTTTCGACCGATTCCTCCCAGGCCGCTTGGCCGTAGTCACCGTTATGGTTGTTGATGACCGAGAGATGAGAAAAACTTAAAAAACCCAAAACGTCGATTCGCGCCGGATCGGCCTGGAAACGAATTTCTTTGGTTGACTCGAGAGTCGAAGTTGCCAAAACACTTTCCAAATTTCCAAAAACCAAATCGCTATCCAAAAACTCGCCATAAACTCCGGCGAAAGCTTGTTCAACCGGAACCGAATAAAGTTTCGAACCAACCGCTCGAGACAACATAACATCGCCGACCGCGGAAATTTTCAATGAAAAAATTTCTTTTTTGGCAGCAAAGAAAATCAAATAACTGGTTCCTGGATCATTCTCAGTACCGATCAAACGACCGATATGTTCGTGCCAAACCAGCTCGCCTTCGAGACCCTGGGCCTCGACCCACAAAAGATAAGCTTGCAAAGTAAAAGGTGAATCAATAAAAGTCTCGTCCAAAATGCTGATGGCCGAAAAATTTTTAGCCTCGATTAAAGACAATGTCCGAGCGTCGTTTACAAAAGCTTTTTTTGATCCCAGCCCATGCGAGCAATCCAGGCTAAAAATCACCAAAGCGTCATCAGGCAAATTTTCCTGAAGAGCGGAAACCAGGTCTCGGGCTTCACTTTCCACGGCCGGTGACTTGGCGATAATCGGAACAATCGAAACATCTGGAAAAAGTTTGGCAATAAACGGTAGGTGAGTACCAACCGAATGTTCGTTTGTAAAAGAACTCGGCTCGTCGGACACCACTCCGGCTCCAACTAACTTATTGATAATTTTATTATCAGTCTTAACCACACCAAAATCAGTTTGAAAATCCCAGCTGGCGCTTTGCACCAAAACTGAACCTTGATTGTCGTGAGCCGGCCCAATGATGACGATTATCGAAGGCTTGTTTATTTGAGCGGCCAACTTCTGCCAGTATTCAGAAAGCTCGTTGGCAATCAATGTATGATGCGGGAAAAGACCAGCTTTAACCTCGCCACTTCCCTCAATCGGAACCAATCCGGCGGCCGCGACATAAATATCTTTAATATCCGGAACACCAGCAATAGAAATAAGATTTGGTTCGGCTGACGCGGGAATGTAATATTCTAAATTCTGATTATTTTTTAAAAAACAAAATAACAAAACCAAAACCGAAAACAAAAGACCGGCCAATAAAATAACCAATAAACTTTTTTTAGGTCTTTCTAAAAAATTACAACCTTTCATAAAGCCCAAAAGGGGCCGAAGAATTACGGCCCCTTGTCCTGCTTTTATTTAATAGTGATAATTGCTGATTCATTCAAGTAATTATAATCGCTCGGATCACCGGTCGACCGAATGAATGTCGGCTCGGCCACATAAGTTCCTGTAGTTACCACACGGGCGTAATAAGTTAAGGTGTACAGACCACAAGTATCTCGAACTTGTTTTTCATTGCTGACAAAAAAACTGATACGTTGATTTTCCATAGAATTTGACCAACTCTGACAGCCATTGGTTCTCCAATAAGGCTGAACAACCGACAAACCCGAAGGCACAACATCAGTAATCTCAAAAGTTTCAAATGGAGTGGTCAGGTTCTTACCACTTAAGGGAACATCGTAAGTAATTTCGACTCTGATTAAATCGCCTTCAGTAAAAGTCGTGCCAACCGAACCATCAACTACAGAATATTTTCTAGTAAGTTTGAGTTCGCTATCAGTATCGTCATCAAGCGTCAGCATCGGCTGATCGTAACGACTAATGGCCACGGCTTTGCCTTTTTCAACTACTGGCTTCAAGCTGTTTAACTCATCGACAGACAAAGGAAGAGTTAAAGTTTGTCCATTCTCTAAACTGACCGAACGAGATTCGCCTTCAAAAGTGTATTGTACCTCGGCGTTTTGGCTGGTCAAATTCTTCAGGGTTTCTTTTAAGAACAAGACTTGGTCAAGAACCAAGAGGGTGTTGTAATGATTTTGTTCGGAAACATAATCGTAAAGAACATCACGATCTTCTTCAAGTAAACTGCCGGCCAAAATCGCCATCAAGACCGTTTGTTCGCCTTGAGTTTCCATGTCTTGATTCGGTAAATAAGCGTAGCCATATTCTCGAACCAAATCTTTGGAGAGTTCACGATAAATAACCCGAGCTCCTTCACCATCGCCAGACAAATCCATGGCCAGGGCCAGATAGATTTTAGTGTTTGTATTCAACTCTTCTTCTTGAGACATCCGCTGAACTTCGGACAAAACCGGTTCACCTAAGCCAGCTAGAGCGGCGTAGGCTTTAACAGCTTCTTCAGCGCCAATTTCCACACCGTTTTTTTCAGAAGAATACAAGTAGTTAGAAAAATAATTAATTAATCGACCCTGATTAAAAGGCGCTCCGCCGAGCATAGCTACTTTAACCGAAAGATCAAAATCCTCATCGCCATACTCAATCAAACGAATACCGTTCTCTTGATAAACACCAGCGATCTCCGAAACCGAATTGGTCTCATTAAAATATTCGTTCAGAAGTTCGCCGGACACCTTCCTTGTCACAGCCTCGTCAGCCCGATCGCCAAATGTCCGATAAAGCCGCTCAAGCTCGGGATAATATTGACCACGACCAGCATCGACAAAAGTTACGTAAGTCAATCCGTCAACGGATCCGGACAAAGTCGTTTCCCCGTTCAGCTCGACCGAAGAAACAACCGGTTCGACTAATCGAGATTTTACGATATCGACCGTGCGAGTCACGGTGTCTTTCAAGCCTTCACTGGAACCAGTAATCGTAATTTCGTGTGGGCCTTCAGAAAGTTTTGGCAAAACAAATCGAGCTGTTTCGCTAACCAAGGCATTTTGAGTTTCTTTTTTCTCGACATCCCAAACATTGATTTCGTATTCAACAGAACTTCCTGAACCAACATCAGTACCAGCGGCCCGCAGTAAAACAATCGGTCCGTCATCAACTAAATAACTGTCGCGCATTACCGGAACCACGAAGAATGGCAAGGTGGAATCAAGGTTAATCTTGGTATCACCGGCCATTTTATTTTCTGGATCAATAGCCTGAGCGGTTAGGCGCCAAGAAGTAATATTATCTGGCATGGTAAATACATAAATCGCTTGGCCATTTTTATCAGTACTGATCACAGCGAAAGCGGCCATGTCCTTAAAATCGACGCGTCCACGTTCGCCACCACCACCTTTTTCGGCACCAGCCGACACAGACTCAACCATACGACTGGAAGATTTGGTGGCTATAACGCCGTTGTCAACATAGCCATAAAGATCATTCAGAGGATCGACTTCTTCATTCATCAAAGCGTAGAAAGCCTCATCAACCACATTCAAGTTAACCTCAGCCGCTACCGGATGGTCATTCAAATCAGTTGTAACAACCGCCACCTCGACATCGTCACCGGGGCGATAGTTTTCTTTATCTGTCTGTAAAGAAATATTAATTTCTTTTTGAGAATTATCAAAATTAATTGTATATCCGTTGCTACCGTATCCATAATCATTAACCTCAGCATAAGCCGAGCCATTAAAAAAGACTCCAAAAACCGAAATTTCCGGAATATCTTTTGCTTCAAAAGTAAATGAGTAGTTAACTGAGTTTTGCAAATCTCTTTCTTGAATACCGCGCTGGGCTCTAAAAAACAAGAAATTATCGTTATTATCGATGACAAAATCTTCTTCTCGACTAACAACTTTTAAATTCACCTGATCGCCAGTGTGGTAACCAGCAAAATCGCCTTCGGTATCTTCCGAAGCATCGGTATTTTTAAAATAAAGATAAGGCTGGCAACAATTCTCGTAAGTAGACTTTTGCCAAACATGCGCAGTTAATTCATCGGCCATACCGTTTTCATCACGAGCTGATAATTCCAGGTAATAATTAGCCTCGGAATTAGTGGCGGCAAAAGTATAAGTTGCTTCACCGTTTTCGTCAGTAATCAAAGAGACGTCGGCAATTTTGTTTTCAATTTTTTCGTAATCATATTGTTTAATAACTTGCTTGCGAATAAAATCGTAAGTCGTGCCAATTTCAATCTGCTTATAAGTTAACTCGGTCAAAGTGCCGGTAACGATCTGATTAGGACGAACGATTGGCGCAAAAATTTCTGGATCCCAAGAATTGATGGCCTGAACATTGCGAGAAATTATTTTTATGGTTCCGGTACTATTTTCAATTCCAGAAGTTTGACCATCGTAATCCAAATAGACCTTGGGCCCAAAAACTATCACCGAACTCGAAGCTTCAATACCAGCCTCTTCAGGACGAGCCGGCTCGACCTGAAGCCAAGCAGTAATGGGATAACGATTGTTATGATTTTCTTGAGCTTTAAACGATCCACGGGCGTTTCCAGCTTCGTCTAAAATCAATTCTTGAAGACCACTGTCTGTATCAACCTTTACTTTCAAACTCTTAACCGGCGTGCCTTCAAAAAATTCTCCATGAACGGTATAGCCAACCGTATCACCAACCCAAGTCGCATCAGTGTCAGGTATAATTGAAAGAGTGTAAGCCGGCTTTACATATTCGGAAACGGTAACATCTTGATAGACAACATTTTCCTCGCCGAGTTGAACACCAACTTGGTAACGACCAGCCGGAATATTTTTAAGTTCAAGTTCACCGGTAAAAATTCCAGTATCTGAAACTTCGACCTCGACTTCATCAAAAGACTCAACTGAACTGTTATTATAAAAACACCCGAACGGAGTACAATTACTGCCTTGAGAAAAAACTACACGAAGTGACTCCGGTTTTTTACCCGAATCCCGATGCTCCAAGTAACCCCAAAATTTTACCGTATCGTTCATTTGATACATTGGGCGGTCAGTATATAAATAAGTCCAATAATTTTGTGAAGCCGATAAAATTGGCGAACCTTGTTCGCGACTATCTCTGGCAAAAAACATACGATAAGAAGTTTCCAATGGAAGAACAATAGCTTCGGACCCGGAACGAACCTCCAATAAATCTCTCAAGGCATACTCTTCGTTAGTCATTCCCGCTTCGACCGGAATTGAAGCCATTCCGTTTTTATCGGTTTTTTCTGATTGATCTTCGAAACCAACAAATTGAACGGCCGCGTCAGAAATTGGTCCGTTAGTTTCAGCACTATTAACCCAAACCAAAGTCTCGTTCACCGACTTAGCGGTATAGGCCGTGACTTGACTCGACTGGATCAAAGCAAAACGATGCAAGCCGGCGTAAGAAAAGTCGGCCAGATAATAACCGCGTGGCAAAGTCTCGGGAAAGAAAAGATATTTTTGCCAGCCAGCCTCAGTACCAACAGAATCAAAAGTCATAACTGTCGGCATACTAGCAGCATCCACGACAGATTCGAAAGACAAATAATTCGACCACTCGTTTTCCCGAGATTTTTTGAAAGCTGTAAGATATTGTTGGTAATCAGAATCCAAAATTTTAGAAACAAATTGTTTGACTTCAACATGAATGTTTTCATCGCCATCAAAATTCCTCCAAGAAGAAAACGGCACGGCGATTTTTTCGCTAGGCACGACCGAAAGATATCTTTCATCAATCCAAAAATCAGCTCCACGTTCAGTATCGTCACTGGTCTCAAAAGTAAACACGTAATCTTGACCCAACTTGTCATCACTGCCTTTTAAACCAAGATCGCCGTCGATAATCGCGGTGTAAACCGTTCGTGCTTGCAAACCGTCTTCTGGAACAAAAACAAAGGTTTTTCGAGATTGTTCAAAATGCCCCTTAAGACTCGGGGTAATTGAGAAGGCTTTTTCAAAATCTTTAAGGGAAATATTTTCGTAATTAAAATTCACTTCAATCCCGGAATCCAAAGCCACCTCGGTGGTGCGATTTCCCGGAATAGTATTTGCCACTTTAAAAGTACTTTTGACTTGAAAGGCCCAATGGTAGGGACGATCAAGAGTCTCGCCTGCTAAATCGACAATCTGAGTCGGTAAAGTAAAAGTTATCACCTCGGCGGTCGGCAAATCTTCGGAAAAAGTTAAACGAATTTTTTTATCAGAGATTTGATCGAACTTAACATCGCTATCGATACTGAAATCCATAAGGTCTTCGATATCAGAAACCGCAACCGGATTTTTACTTTCTAAAACAAAAGACGAGCTTGTTTCAACTCCAAGCGAATCAGAATCTTCGGCAGTCAAAACGAAATTATCTTGAGCAAAAACGGTTTTGACTCCGTAGAACGGCTGGAAAACAATCGTGGCAATGACCACGACAACTAAGGCAGTCACCCCAACCGTGGCAAAAGCCCGACGGCCGGAGAAAAACAAAGCCCGAAAAGAAACTTTAGACATAGAAGTAGCGTGTCTAGCCGACTCTAGGCGAGCAAACAAAGCTTCCTTGAATCCCGGCCGCGGCACAAAATTTATTGAATTAGCCTGACGAGAAAAAATCTCGTTCATTTCTGTAAACGACTCAGCGGCGGGTTTATTACGTTTCCAAAAAGACATATTAAAGTAAATGTTTTAATTTTTCTCCGGCCAAAGCACTGCATTTTTTCAAGGCTCGATGGATGATGACACCCGCATTGTTAGGAGTACATTTCAAAACCTCGGCAATTTCTTCGTAGCTGGCTTCGGCGTAATATTTCATAGTCACAGCCAAACGATCGCGTTCGGAAAGTTTTTCAAGAATTTTTTCCAGGTGTTCACCGAGCATTAGACGATCGGTTTTTTCAATAACATTTTCGTGATGATCGGCTGGTTGAAAAGTATTTTCTTCATCATCAAGAGAAAAACTTTTCTTGGCCGTGCGATAATAATCAGTAATGCGATTAGTGGCAATGCGATAAATCCAGGCTGAGAAAGACGGACACAGAACAAAAGAAGTTCGTTTGGCAAAAGCTTTTATAAAAACATCGGAAACCAAATCTTCAGCAACTCTTTGATCGCTGACTCGGCGAACAACGAAAGTGTAAATTTTTTGAAAATAGCGTTCGTAGAGTTCGGCGAAGGCGCGATCGTCTCCGTCGGCCATACGTTGGGCCAAAATATTGTCATCAGTTTCGGTGATGGATTGGACGGTTTTGAAACCTCCGAGAAAATCTACGGCTAATGTTAGAAAGCGAGACCAGGGGTTCGCTAAATAAAACGAGAAAGATGGATAATTGTTACGAGGGATAAAATTCATAAAAGACTTCGGGGAATAGGTGTCGATCGACACCTATTCCCCGAAGTAAATCTATTTCAAACTTTTCTTACTTCTAACCATTCGATGGTATCTTACCGCGAAACGATGGGCTTCGTCACGCGCTTGCTGAAACAAATTCTTGCCGCGCTCGGCGATTTGCAAGGTTTTATTGTCGTTTCGATCAAAAACCAACCGATCTTGTTTACGATCAAAACCCTTGGCAATGCCGATCACCAGAACTTTTATTCCCAAATCTTGAAATACTCGAGTAATTCTATTCACCTGCCCCTCCCCGCCATCAATGACAAAAATTTCCGGTAAAGGCCAAGTATACACATGTTTCAAACGGCGACGAATCACTTCTTCGAGCATAGCCACATCGTTCGCGCCTTTGACGGTTTTGATTTTGAACTTTCGATACAAATTTTTGGCCGGCTTCCCGGCCTCAAAAACCACCATCGAACCAACAGCTGAAGTACCAGAAATGTTACTGATATCGTAAGCCTCGATTCGACCCGAAAGATTAATGGTGTCTTCTTTGGTTTTTGTGAGTGGTAGGTCCGAATCTTCACGGGAAATGATGGCGACATCCTGAATATGTTCCAAGGCAAAAATTTGATTACGGAGTTTGGCAGCAACTTCGAACTTCATCTCTTTCGAAGCTTGGTTCATTTCTTTTTTTAACCGATCAATCAGGCGAGTTTTTTTGCCTTCAAAAAACAAAATCAAGTTTTTAATAATTCGCCGATAATCTTTTTTTGAAATCTTTCCAACACAAACTCCGGGACAGCGGCCGAGATGAACATTGAAGCAAGCTCGACTTCGACCAGTAATTTCCGGCGGTCGACAATCGCTCCAAGGAATAATTTTGCGCAACAAGTCGAGAGCTTTACGCAAAGCCGCACCGCTGGTGTATGGCCCAAAGACAGCCAAAAATTCTTTTTTGGCTTTGACCGAAAGTTGGCGGCTAAAAGGATTGATACCGAGCCGCTCGAGCTCAAGCCCACGCATTAAAAGTGGACGAGGAAAATCTTCGTTGGTGATAACAAGGTAGAGAAAACTTTTGTCATCGCGTTCCAAAATATTATATTTGGGTTTTTGCGATTTGATTTGGTTGGCTTCAAGGACCAGGGCTTCAATGACGGTTGATGTTTCGAAATAATCGATCCGAGCGATTTGACCAACCATTTCGGCGATGCGGCTGTCGTGGGCTTTGGTAAAGTAGGAATTAACGCGTTTTTTGAGCGAAGTGGCTTTGCCAATGTAGAGCAGGTTTTGATTTTTATCAAAGAAAAAATAAACTCCGGGAGAATCGGGAAGGTTTTGATTTTTAATTTTAATATTTTTTGGAATCATACTTTCAGTATAAAAGAAAAAGAAAAAACCGGCCACATGTGACCGGGTGGCACCGCTATGGTGCCTAGTAGCTAGAGGGAAGAATCGACCTGACTAACCAAGATTCTCAGCCGCCGTACAGCAGCTTTGAAAATAATTGGCACTGACTGCCAACTATTGGCCATCTGCACACACTCCCCTATGGTTTCGAGCCTTTCGGCCCGCCACACAAGGAGGGTTTGGTACACAGACGCCTCCTGTTTACTACCGCCGCAACTGCGGTCTCGTAGATCGCGTCCCTTGCGCTGATTCCTCGGCAACTCGAGCAACTCCAACAGTTTTTTCTTTTCGGAGTCGCTATTGGCGAGAGATACTACTTTGGCCCAAAGCCGATCCTGAAGATCTGAGCTAAGGTACCAACGGTTGGTCCTGACGACTTCGAGCCACCAAGAGAGGTCGTGATCCTCGTCAATAATGCCTTCCCAGGCAAAACGCTCGAGTCTGTTTGTTGGAATCGAGAAACCGGAAAGGGATTCGGTAGTCTCTAGCGCCTGTCGGCGAAGGGGATTGTCTTCACCGTTGGCCCACGGGAGCTCAACCAGACGATAGAAGACCCTGCCCACCAACATCTCGAAGACAGCGGCGACCCGCATGATCTCCAATCCGTCTTCGATTTGACACCCGGCGACACCAACCTCCAATAGCTTTGCAAGAACACACTGTCGCATGACTTGCAGACGACCCTTGTTGACTTCATCAAACAACGAATCGTCCAAAGCTTTCAGCAGGGCGACGAAACCGCTTAGTGTGGAAACACGATTCAGCGCCTCTGCAAAAATGCGCTCGTGCAAAAGGCGCATTTCGTCCACTTCAACCGGAACACCGCGCCTGTTAGAGTTGTCGTCCATCATCGTCGCATACAAGTTTTCACACAACTGTCCAATGGAGCGAACTTCATACAGTTGCGTGTAGCCAATTTCAAACATCAACTGTTCGGTTGTCCACTCTTGCAAGCGGCCAACCAAGTGTTCAGCGACGATTTTCACGCCTTGCCCATGCAAAGCTTTGACGCACATGTGCATGAGACCTATCATCTTTTCGATTGGGTGAGCTCGGCTCTGGGCCAGGATGTGTCCTACAACGACAGGGATGATGTCTGGAAAACGCCGCACAGGAGAGCACGGCAGTGTTTCCCAATAGCTTTCTCTGTCGTTGAAAAAGATGAACCAATCCTCCAACGGCGTCTGGAATTCGGCCGCGACGTCGCGTTCGGCAAACAAACCAAGTACCTTGTTCACAGCGGCTCTTGCCTCTGCATCCGGATACTTGGGACACCAGGTTGAGACATGGGAAAAGCTCCCCGTATCATCGCCTGGCGATCCGAGCGTACAGACATGCAAGATTTCTCTTGCGTTGGACCCTTGCAAAAGGTGCTTCTGCACGCTTGTCCGCAGGTTTGTAAAGGACAGAGCTTGCGGAGAGTCGTTGTGAGGTTCCCTGTTCAAGACATACCGAACGATTTTGTCCACATCTTCGCTGGAACACCCAGCTTCAACATGGCAATACAACCGTTCGTATGCCTCCGTTGGGAGTTTGATTCCGCGCTGACACAGCTCCTCCATGCAAACGAAGAGTTCTGCGACATTAAAGTCGCTGAGCCTGCCTAGGAAAACTCCGACATCAGAATATGCCGGCCGCCATCTCAGTGCTTCCAGCCACTCTTTGACAGACAGGCTTGCGATGGCCTCTGGATCGTTCAGCAAAAAAAGGCAGGAAATGGCAGTGTCATTATCACCACAAAGTTCCACCATCTTTTCGAAATTCATTTCGGTTCCATTCATCCCGTTTCAGACGGGAATGTTGAATGTTGATTGAAAGAACCTCAGTTTTCTTAACACTTTTCTATAATTTTGTCTATATCCAAATTAATAATTCGCGTACTTCACTCATTTTAACACCTTTCGCAAATACTCTCCCGTGTAACTTCCTTTGTGCCGTGCTACATCTTCCGGCGTACCAACACAAACAACTTCCCCGCCCTTGTCACCACCGTCCGGGCCGAGGTCGATGATCCAGTCGGCGGTTTTGATAACATCGAGATTGTGTTCGATAACGACGACGGTATTTCCTTTATCGACTAAAGCGTGGAGAACTTTGAGGAGTTGGTCGACATCAGCAAAATGAAGACCGGTTGTTGGCTCATCGAGCAAGTAGAGAGTTTTTCCGGTTGAGCGTTTGGCGAGTTCGGTGGCAAGTTTGACGCGCTGGGCTTCGCCGCCGGAAAGGGTCGGGGCAGGTTGGCCGAGTTTGAGATAACCAAGGCCAACTTGGCACAAGGTGGCCAACTTGTCGGAAACCATGGGGATGTCAATAAAAAATTCCGCAGCTTCTTCGATGGTCATTTCTAAAACTTGAAAAACGTTTTTTTCTTTGAACTCGATTTCTAGAGTCTCGCGATCAAAACGTTTACCTTTGCAGACATCGCAAGTGACATAAACGGTTGGTAAAAAATGCATTTCGATGGCCGAGGTACCATGACCTTCGCAGTGTTCACAGCGGCCGCCAGGAACATTAAAACTGAAGCGGCCAGGTTTGTAACCGCGAAATTTTGCTTCCGGAGTGGCAGAAAAAAGTTCACGAATGGGACCCCAGGCGCCGGTGTAAGTTGCCGGGTTGGAGCGCGAAGTGCGACCGATTGGTGCTTGGTTAACCAAAACAGCTTTGTCGAGATATTCGGTGCCGAGCAAGGTTTTACATTTTCCCGGTGTGGCCGAGGAACCGTAAAGTCGACGAGCCAATTCTTTGTACATGGTATCGTAGGCCAAAGTTGATTTTCCGGAACCGGAAACTCCAGTTATGCAAACAAATCTTCGCAGTGGAATTTCGACATCGATATTTTTCAAATTATTTTCCGAAGCGCCTTTGATTTTTATGACATCGCGACCAATGGTTCGCCGTTCACCGGGCACGGCAATTTTTTTGTCGCCACGTAGATAGGCCGCGGTCAAAGAATTTTGGTCTTTAAAAATTTCCGGGGTCTCGCCAATAGCCACAACTTCCCCACCATGGATGCCGGCGCCCGGACCAATCTCGACCATAAAATCCGAAGCCCGAATTGAATCTTCGTCGTGTTCGACAATTAAAACCGTATTGCCAAGATCACGCAACTCACTCAAAGTTTTAATCAAACGCTCGTTATCGCGCTGATGCAATCCAATCGTCGGCTCATCAAGAACGTAAAGTGCGCCGACCAACCGCGAACCTACCTGGCTGGCCAAGCGAATACGTTGAGCCTCGCCACCAGAAAGCGTGCCGGCCGCGCGATTCAAAGTTAAATAATGAAGCCCGACATCGAGCATAAACTGCAAACGATTCAAAACCTCGCGCAAAGCCGGCCCGGCGATTTCTTGTTCGCGAGGCGTAAAATCAATACCCAAAAAATAATCTCGAGCTTCTTCTATGGACATTTGAGCGACATCGACAATGGATTTTTTTCCGGGCAACCAAACATGCAAAGCCTCGTCACGCAAACGCTTACCCTGACAAACCAAACACAAATCCTCGCTAAACAATTCCGTGGTTCCTAAACCATGACAAGCCTGACAAGCTCCGTGCGGCGAGTTAAAAGAAAATAAACGTGGCTCGATTTCCGGAAAAGAAAAACCGTCATCCGGACAACTGAATTTTGCCGAAAGCATCTGCTCAGATTTATCGGGATAAACAATCGTCGCTACATCGTTACCGCGCTCCACGGCGATTTCGAGAGCGTCGGAGAGGCGAGCGCGGCCTTCGATATTCGACCTCCCCCCGGTCCCCTCCTTAGCAAGGAGGGGGAGGGACGCGACCGGAATCGTGTCGACAACAACTTCGATGGTGTGTTGCTGGTATCGCGAAAGTTTGATCTGCTGACTCAAATCAAATTCCTTACCATCAATTCGCACTCGCGCAAAACCGGAATTATATAAATCGTATAAAAGTTGATAATACTCACCCTTGCGACCAAGGACAACCGGCGCCAAAACCTTAACCGCCCCTAACCCCCCTTTGCCCCCCTTTACCCCAGCCAACACCCAATCGACCATTTCCTCATTCGTCAATTTCTGAATTTGTTTGCCGCATTTCGGACAATACGGACGGCCGACACGAGCGAAGAGGACACGAAGATAATCGTAAATTTCGGTAATTGTCGCCACGGTCGATCGCGGATTCGAGGAGTGGGCTTTTTGGTCGATCGAGATGGCTGGCGACAAACCTTCAATTTCGTCGACGTCGGGTTTTTCCATCTGTCCCAAAAATTGGCGGGCATAAGCCGAGAGAGATTCGACATAGCGCCGCTGGCCCTCGGCAAAAATTGTATCAAAAGCCAAAGACGACTTGCCAGAACCGGAAACACCGGTAATGCAAACCATTTTGTTGCGCGGTAGCTCGAGGTTGATGTTTTTTAAATTGTGTTCGCGAGCGCCTTTGATAATTATTTTATCTGACATATTTATTTTCTTTTCTTTTCTGTTTTTTCTTTTAACTCACGTTTTAAAAGTACAATCTGGTCACGAATAATTGCCGCTGTCTCAAAATCGAGACTGAAGGCGGCGTCACGCATTTCTTTTTCTTTTTCGACGATGACTTGTTTGATTTCATGAGGTTCGGCGGTAAGTTCGAGTTTGAGTATGTCTTTTATTTCTTGTTCTTGTTCACCAAACATAGCTCGAATGTCACCGATTTTTTTCTGGATGGTTTTTGGGGTAATGCCATGTTTTTCGTTGTAGGCCAATTGAATAACCCGGCGACGATTGGTTTCTTTTAGGGCACGTTTGAGCGAGCCCGTAACTTCGTCGGCGTACAAAATAACCTTGCCGTCGATATTGCGAGCGGCTCGGCCGATAGTTTGGATGAGCGAAGTTTCAGAACGCAAGAAGCCTTCTTTGTCGGCGTCGAGAATGGCGACCAGAGTAACTTCGGGTAAATCGAGACCTTCGCGCAACAAGTTTACGCCGACTAAAACATCATATTTGCCTTTTCGTAAATCAGTGAGAGTGGTGATACGGTCGAGAGTGTCGACATCGGAGTGGAGATATTGAGTTTTGATTCCCTTCTCGATTAAGAACTCTGATAAATCTTCGGCCATTTTTTTGGTCAGAGTTGTGACGAGGGTGCGTTCTTTCTTTTCGGCGCGAATTATAATTTCTTGAATTAAATCTTCGACTTGGGTTAGGTTACCCTTCTTTTTTTCTGAAGCCGAAATTGGACGGATTTCGACTTCGGGATCGACTAGACCGGTTGGGCGGATGATTTGTTCGACGATTTTGGTTGAGTGGTCATGTTCGTAGTTGCCCGGCGTGGCACTCGTGAAAATAACTTGTCCGAGTTTTTTCTCGAACTCATCAAACTTGAGCGGACGGTTATCTTTGGCGGACGGGAGACGAAAGCCGTGCTCGACCAAATTGGTTTTTCGAGCTTGGTCGCCGGCAAACATGCCGCCAATTTGCGGGACAGCGACATGTGATTCGTCGATCATCAACAAAAAATCTTTAGGAAAGAAATCAAGCAGTGTCGAAGGCGGTTCGCCAGGAGGTCGACCTTCAAAATGACGCGAATAGTTTTCGATGCCGTTACAATACCCAACTTCTTGGATCATTTCCAAATCATAACGCGTTCGCCGTGAGAGACGCTCGGCTTCTAAAACTTTTCCCTGGGTTTCTAGTTCGACCAAACGCTCGTCGAGTTCGAAACGGATTGAGGACAAGGCCGACTTCAAACTTTCCGGCGAAACCACATAATGCTTGGCCGGAAAAATCCAAGCCTCGTTTATTTTTTCCAAAAGCTTGCGAGTGACATGATGCAAAAGTTCAATTCGCGAAACGGTTTCGTTCTCAAAAATCAAACGAAAAATTTTCTCTTCGTTGGTCGGCATAATTTCGACCACCTCGCCACGAGCCCGAAATGAACCGCGAGTTAAATCCGAATTAGTGCGCTCGAACTGCATATCGACCAGGCGCCGCAACAAACCATGGCGAGTCAGCTCGGCATCGCCAACCTCAATTTTCAAAACTGATTTTTTATATTCTTTTGGCGAACCCAAACCGTAGATACAAGAAACCGAGGCTACCACAATAACATCTTCGCGAGTCAACAAAGATTGCGTGGCGGCGTGGCGCAAGCGATCGATCTCTTGGTTGATCATGGCTTCTTTTTCGATATAAACATCGGTGCGCGGCAAGTAGGCTTCGGGTTGGTAGTAATCGTAATAGCTGACAAAATATTCAACAGCGTTGTTCGGAAAAAATTCGCGGAACTCGTTACAAAGCTGGGCGGCCAAAGTTTTGTTGGGGGCAATAACGAGCGTTGGTTTTTGAATCTCCTGGATGACATTGGCTATGGTAAAAGTTTTTCCCGAACCAGTGACACCGAGCAGGGTTTGAAATTTTTCGCCAGCCCGAAGACCGGCCAGCAGTTCTTTGATGGCTTGGGGTTGATCGCCGGAAGGTTGGTAGGAAGAAGTTAGGGTAAAAGTCATAAATTTGATACCGCCGTCATTGGTTTTATACCGCTATCGTTGCGAGCCCCGCAAAGCAATCTCTTGAACACACATCTACGCTGAGATTGCTTCGCGTGGCACTCGCAAGACGAGATACATAAAGGCCCCGAGAGACTGGTTCTCTTGGGGGTGGTTAGGCGAGTTGTGGGTTGATGATAACAAAAAAAGACGAAAAAGGCAACACGAAGTAGCGACACAAAATTTTGTGTCGCTACTTGACACCGCTGCCAAAAATCGGCAATCTACAAGCGTTCGCGAAACTTCTCGCGGCACCATTCCAACGGAGAATCCATGCCCTCTCCCGCCCCAATCGAACTTCCCCTCCACGAGGCCCTCGCCAACCACATCGGAACTATCGTCAGCCTCGAAGAGGCGGATCAAGCGCAATTTAGCTGGAGTAAACAAACCAAACCCCTTATAATGAAGGAGTTATTTTTTTATATAAACTATGGAACCAATGACTTATCAACTGTTAAGCTTTATGCTTCCCGAGGGTATCTTTGAATGGTTTGATGTGACCGAATCTTCAAAAACAGCCGAGACACT
>Ga0076220_134_pt1 | contig 21490 bp, 21 predicted proteins | sample RifGroE2_FD_67844 | JGI IMG/M metagenome (GOLD analysis project Ga0076220, IMG submission 67844) | Parcubacteria (Uhrbacteria) bacterium GW2011_GWE2_45_35
CTCTCCTCAGAGGTGTACGAGACACCAAGTTCTTTCTATACAGAGTTTCTAAAATCTATGGTTAGGAATTGGTTCCCCAGCTAAATTGCGCTTGATCCGGCTTTTGGGGGAGGGATTTAGTGGTTGCGCACAATTTTGTCTTTGTCGTCTTTGAATTGCGGAAAATGTGATCCCCCTCCTGTAGTCCTCCCCCTGGGGGGAGGAACGCGTTTCCCGAAACACGCACCTCGCGTCCCTCCCCCCTAGGGGGAGGGCTAAGGCTGCGCCACGCAGCCCGGGAGGGGGGGGTCGCATCCTTATTCTTTCTCCTTAAACTCCGCATCCACCGGGCCCTCGTCTGGCTTCGGAGTCTCTTGCTGACCGGCGGCTTCTGGGCCCGGAGTTCTTTGCTGATACATTTTGGCGGAAACTTTTTGGGCGAAATTAAAAAAAGTACAAATTAGTACAAATTAGTACATTCCCTCACTTTTTTTAAGCACCAAATTTTGATGTGCAAAAGAAGTGGTGAGGTGCGGTTTTTAACCGACATCCCGAGAGTCGTTGTCGTCGCCGAGCCGCTAGCGGCTCAGTCGTTTCATAATACCGACCGCGATGAATCCGGCTGTGCAGATCATGCCGACGACGAGCAGAGGCAAGAGCACCGCGAGGGTCCACGGCTCGTGGTAGCCGGAGATGGCCATGCCGAGAACGAAGACACAGGCGTCACCGAGCGTGTTGACTGCGGCGATCAGGAGTCGGTTGTGGAGCCTTTTTGTCGGCTGGAGTTTGCCACGAAGCAGACATCCAACGAAGGCACCGCCGCCGAACAAGGTGATCACAATTCCGACGGGCACCACATCGTATTTCCACATGCCACTCGCGGCCTCCAGCCAGACGCAGAAGCCGAGGACCGGCAGGACGATGGCGAGGGAGACGATGTTGAAGAACTTGTTGGTGTGTACGGACACGGGCGGCCTTTCTTCCTTTTGGTTGTTTTGTAGGGAAACTCCTGCCAAGAATTTGCTAAAGCACATAATGGGCAGGTGCTTTTTTATATCATATTTTGGGGTGATTGTTAAGCATCGGATTTTTTTTGATGAAAAAAAGATCAAAAAAAATTTGTACAATTTTGTACAAATTTTTAATTAGTATATTCATAAAAATTAGCAATTCGCGCCTTTTCGTATCTTCGCCACAAAAAAACCTTCGCTTTCCCGACTTGGTAAAACATACAAACTGTTGGCCGGGCCAGGGTGGGTACTAACAAACGGAAGCCGAAAGGCTTCTGTTTTAAGTTCCGGGAAAGTGGCCAGTAACCATTCGATCATTTCGCCATCTTCTTCTGGGGCCAGAGTGCAAGTTGAATAAACCAGAGTCCCACCGGGTTTGAGGCAGGCCACGGCCGAACGCAGTAAACGTCGTTGAAGTTTGGCATGAGCGGTAATATTTTTTTCGCTCCAAAAACGGTAAGAGCGCGGATCGTTTAAATCAATTCGGCCTTCGGCCGAGCAGGGAACATCGGCTAAAATTTTGTCAAAACTTTCCGGGAATTCTTTGTAAAGAAGCGCGGCGTCTTGAAGTCGGGTCTCGACAAAATTGACGCCTTGCATTTGCAAAGTGTTTTCGAGTTTTTGAAAACGCACCTCGTTATCGTCGCAAGCCAAAAGTTGACCGTTTTTCATAGCGGCCGCAATCTGACTTGTTTTGCTCCCTGGAGCGGCGCAGAGATCGAGAACGCGTTCGCCGGGTTGTGGATCAAGCGCGAGAACCGGAAGCATCGAGGCAACGCCCTGAAGATAGATTTTTCCGTTTTTGCAGAGTGGATGCTCGAGCAAATCTTTGTCAGAACGGTTTCTGATTTTGAAAGCGTGCGGCAAATCTTTGATTCGTTCAAAGGCAATATTTTCGGAGCGCAAAACTCGCATGACTTCTTCGTCGTTTGATTTTAAAATATTGACTCGAAAAGTCGGCAAGCGCTTTTCGTTAAAGGCCGAGATGATCGATTGCAGGGCACCGTGGCCGAATTGCTGTTCGAGGCGGGTGGTGAGTTGGAAGGGAATCTGTGTTTTCTTAGGCATATTTTGTCTTTTAGAGTACACGTTTTTCAAAAAAAATGCTACCCTGATTCTGTATGGAAATAAAAAATACGAATTTGCTTTTATTAATTGTCGGGGCGATCGTTCTGGTGTCCGCAATTATTGTCGGTTTTTTTCTTTTCCGAGATTTTTTTGAGGAATCAAAAGAAAACACTTTAATAAAGCCAGAGACTTTCAAGGAATCAGAGACAGCTAAAAACTCATGGCGTCGCGGCCAAGAGCAAGATGAATTTTGGGTGGTTAATCCAAATTCTAACACTGAATTATTAGTAAAGCTTTTTTATCCCCAAAATTTTGAAGAAAACGATTCGATCGATTTATTGGTTTTGGTGCCCGGAGGCAACAGCAATTCAACCTCTTTTACCAGTGGATCTAAGAATGCCGCCTCGTTGACTGAAGCCGGATTGGCGATTTTAATTTTTGATCCTGATGGCCGCGGCGAGAGCGAGGGAGAGGAAAATCAAAACGGCTATGTTCAGCAAGACGGTTTGGCGGCCATCATTGAATTCGCGGCCAAAGATCTGCCGGACGCAAAGATCAATAAGATAGGCGTGGTCTCGTTTTCTTTCGGTGTGTCCATGGCCAGCGGCGCCCTGTCTAGATACCCGAATCTGCCAGTGAGTTTTTACATTGACTGGGAGGGGCCGGTTGATCGAAACGATTTTGCGGGCTGCGACAATGATCGCGTCGGCCATCTTAGGAACAAGGTTGATTGCGGCGACGAAGCTTTTTTTGCCGAGCGCGAGGCGGTTAATTTTATCCCAAAGCTCGAAATTCCTTACTGGCGCTTGCAATCGGAAACCGATCACGCCCAGCCCGATGTTCTCTCGGCCGTGCGCGCTATTAACGCCGCACTTGGCGGCAGTGTTCCGCTTGTCGGTTTAAACGAAAACGAGATCAAAGCATCGCTCAGCGAAACCGCGCCACCGTCGATGATACCGGACGTTTTGGATAAGCGGCTGATGACTGAGGTTGAGAAGATCGCCGAAAAATTATTTTCCAGATAAAAACCAAAACCGTGACCGAATTCCGGTCGCGGTCTTTTACTCTATAATTTTATTTTATCGAGATCTTGTTGGGTGATATTGTATTGTTGCATGAGGCGCTCTTTGCAGTATTTCCAGTTTCCGTTTTTTGAATTTTCGGTAGAAAGTTGAGCGTGGTGGATACGATAGATTCCAAGATACTTATCGATAGCCGCGGCCGGACACCCGGCGTTTATTAGTCGACAATACATGACCGCGTCTTGGGAAGATGGGAAAGTTTCGTCCCAACCACCGGCCTTAATAATAGCTCGACGTCGGAAGATTACTGAACCGTTGGTAATAGAGTTGGCTTTGATTTGACGAATCAGAAATTTTTTTAAATTTTTTAATACCACCGGATGATTGGCCCAGCCGATTTTGATTCGGCTTTCTTCGTCGATAAACAGTGTCCGGGCCGCGGCCCAATCAATTTTTGGGTGTTTATCCATGAACTCTTTGTACCACTGAAGAGCATGTGGTGGAATCAGATCATCGTCATCAAGCGGGAGAATTAGATCGCCCTTAGCTTTGGCTAGACCGCGATTGAGAGCTCCAGAGGCCAAGGTGTTGGTGCGCTTGCGAATATATTTTACGCGCGGATCTTTTTTTATGAATCCGGCCACGAATTCTTTGGTGTTGTCGGTCGAGGCGTTATCAATAATGATATGTTCGTGGGTAAACCCTTTTTCTTTTTGCTTTTGTACTGACTCGATGGTTTCGGCGAGTAGTCTGCCGGCGCGGTTGTAAGTTGGCGTGAGGATGGTGATGATTTTTGCGGACATAGAAATATTTGAAGCAATTTTAAAGTTTTTTTTGAGAAAGATCAAGGGGGTGATGGTAAAAGGGTTGACCCATGGTGTTAATCAAGTTATAATTTTTGTGGGCTTATGAAGATAATGTTTAACACCTACTACGATAAAATTTATAAAGGTGAAGGAGGTACGATAAATTTTACCAAAAATTTTATTAAGAATTTTTCAAAAAAGAATCACGAGTTGGTGGGGCTTATTCTTCATGGAAAAAAAGAGAAAGATAATATAATCGAAGTCTCCAGAACCAAAAGAAAAGATCACGAAATTTTAGATGTAACTTTGCGTTTAAATAGTTTTGATATTGTTGAAACAAAAAAAAGGAAAATTCCAAAAAGTACGGTTTTGCCAAGAAAATTACTTTGTGATTTTTTCCTCCAAGAAAAACCCGATATCTTTTTTCTAAACGGTTTTTCCATAGCTTATTGGTATTTATTCGACGCGGCCACCAAAGCCGGAATTCCGGTGGTTGTTGTCCACCACGGTCTGTGGTTTAAGGAGTTTAAAAACATTTCTAAGAAGTCCACTAAAGAAGCTTTCTTTTTAATGAGAAAAATGGAGAGAGACGTATCCCGCCGGGCCGCCAAGGAGGTTTTTTTAAACGAGCTTTGTTTAAAAGAGTACGAAAAAGGTTTGAAAATAAAAGTTGATAAAAAAAGAGCCGCTGTTATTTCTTATCCTTATAACGAGATTTTTACCAAAGGCTCCAAGAAGTTAAAATCCAGAAAAGATGATCGGGCTCTGAAGATCGGAATGGTTGGCCGTTGGGATCCGATTAAGAATCCGCAGGCTCTGATCGATCTATCGAAAGCCGCCAAAAAAAACGGGAAAGATTGGAGATTCTTTTTGGTCACCAGAGTATCAAAGAATCATGTGTTGAAGAGTCAAAAAAAAGTCATTTCTCGTCATGTCGAAGTTGTTCCTCCAATGCCTCCAAAAAAACTCGCGAAATTTTTTCAACGGATGGATCTTTTAATTTTGCCGTCGGAATTTGAAACCTTTGCTTCGGTGGTTTCAGAAGCGATTTTGCAGAAAAGGTTTACTTTGGTTTCTCCCAATGTCGGTTGGTCGGATATCTATAGAAAAAACGAATTAGAAAATTGGATTATTGATTTCGGTGATCCTTATAAGGTTATCGAGAGGATAGAGAAAAATTGTTTTCAAGAGGTGCCTAAACAATTTTTAAATTATTTTGAAAAAGAATTTAGAGCCAAGAAAATTTTTGACGATTACGAAAAGCTTTTTAAATCAATAAAAAAGAAAATATGAAAATCGCGCAGCTTATTTATAATTACCATCCGGTATCGCCGGAAAGCTCCCGGGCTATTTATTCTTCGGTGGGCCTGTTAACAAATAATTTAGTTGATCGTGGTCACGGGGTGGTTCTTTTTGGAGCCGGGAATTCGCAGACTAAAGCTCAGTTGGTTTCCGTGACAGATATCGATGTTAAGCAAAAAGAACTCCCGGAAAGTTTAACTCGATATTATTTTCATTCGTTGATTTCACAATGTTATTCTCAAGCAGCTGAATTTGATATTATCCATTCGCATTTTAGTTTGCTTTCCGCTTTTTATTCTCGGTTAACAGAGACCCCTACGGTTCAATCGATACACTCGCCATTTAAAGATGATTTGCGTCCTTTTTTTCTTCGTTTCAAAGATAATAATTATGTTTCCTTCTCTCACGCCCAACGTAAACAAATGCCAGAGTTAAATTGGGTAGCCAATATTTATCATGGTGTTGATACCGATTTTTTTACCTTTAACCCCAGTCCTCAAGATTATTTTTTCTATCTCGGAAGGATTACTGAAGACAAAGGTGTACACTTGGCAATCGATGCCGCTTTGGCCGCTAAAGTTAAGTTGGTTATTGCCGGAGCAAGCTATCTTGAAGAAGGTTATTGGCATAAATTTATTGAGCCGAAGATTGATGGTGAACAAATCAAATACGTCGGCTTGGCCGATGTGCCGACAAAGATTGAATATCTTCGTAACGCTAAAGGCCTCCTCTTCCCATCGCAAGTCGCCGAAACCTTTGGTCTTTCCATGATCGAAGCCATGGCTTGCGGCACGCCGGTTATTGGTTGGGATATTGGTTCGATTCCCGAAGTTATTCAAGAAAAAGAAACCGGCTACGTGGTCAAAACCGTGGCTGGCATGACCAAGGCTATTAAAGCCATCGATAAAATCAGTCGTCGGGCCACTCGGGCTCGGGCTGAGAATTTTTTCAGCGTGGAAAAAATGGTTACCGGTTATGAACGGGTTTACGCTCGGGTGATTGAAGAGAGTTTGAAAAAGAAAAAAAAGAACGGATTTAAAAAATAAGTTTCTCCAAATTTAAAAGTCGTATTTGTCTTCCGTGTCATCTTGAACGCCATGTGAGGGATGACAGAGAGGCGAAAAAGTGTTTAGGATAACAGACAAAGAGAGGAGAATTCAGGATGACCGGCAAGGGAAAAGAGATTTTCTACAAGAAAATCCGAAGAACTTTTTTTTCAATCGATAAGTCATTGGTGGGTTGGTCGGATTGATAAATTAGTGCTATAATATTTTCATATGAAAAATTCTTATAATAAAATTTTGATTATTTCTAGTGGTCTAGTGGTTTTAGGATGTTTGTTTTTTGTTGGCTTTGTTTATTTTTTACCATCTGAAAATTTAGCCGAAAAACCTTCCATATCCGTCGTAGACAATCAAACCGATCCTCAGATTGTACCCAAGACGGTTCCGGCCGTTCTTTATTTAACCACCATGACCCATTTAGAAGATGCTTGGGTGGAGGCGGCCACGCAAGAAATTTATTTTAAGAGGGTGGCCGAGGAAGTGCGTTATGGAATGGATTTAGCCGAAGATTATGACGCTATTTTGACCATTGAAACCGGTCTGCCGTTTGCTGAAGGGTGTGTTAATTTTGATGATAACGTTATGGCCGAAGTTTTAGAACGAGGCCATGGGGTTGGTGTTCATCCTGATTTGCCGGCAAAAAAAGTTTTGCCAACCGAATTAGCGACCGATTTTATTAAAAAACGGATCGACGCCTTAAAAAAACTGGTTGACACTGATATTATCGGTTGTTCCGGGGTTAGTGCAAAATCCGATTGGTATACCGCCAGTCTTCAAGCCGGTTGTAGTTTTGTTGATGGGACGGTGGCTTTCGCTTATCTTTCCATGCCCATGGTCCGGCCCCGCTTGGTGACGAACGCTTTTATCCTTTTTGGATAAATTCATGCGAAGATTTTGTTCCGGACAAAGACGGAGATTTGCTTTTGGGTTCCGGAGAAACTTTTAGTCTTGCCATGTATGCCGAGATCGGTGATCGTAACGGTGTCCATCCGGAGTGCGGCAACGATTGTCCCTTAACAACAGACGATGTCGAAACTTTTGTCAGAGAAATTACCGATTTTGCCAACGGTCGTGATACCGCAAGAATTGCAAAATTCAATGTCTACTTTCCGTCTAATCTTTTTGTCCCGGAAAATAAAAAAGTTTTAGAGCTTTTTTTCAAGGAAGCTCAAAAATTACAAAATAGCGGAGTTCTTCAATGGGCCAGTCAGGCCAAAATTTACGAAGTCATGGTAGTCGACAGATAGAAAATCTTAAGAATAGTAAAATTTAAAAAAAGTCCGCCCGTTTTTCTGGGCAAGACTTGAAGTTATGGGAGAGGTTACGAGAAATCGGCAATCTCCCATTTATCGTGTTCTCGAAGCTCGACCCACTTGAGGTGGATTTCAAGCTTTGGATTTTTGAAGTGCTTGCGGATGATTTCCGCCGCCTGTTTTATTTGTGCCAGATGAAAGGTTTTTTCGGTTATGCTTTCCGAAAAAGCGCGACTGCCGTTATAGGCGCCACAGTCGCGATGCGCCTGAAGGTAGATTGTGGTGATGCCATGCAAATTGACAGCAACTTCGAGGCCGCGCATGACAAGCGAGATTTGCAAGCCGAAGCTCATGAGAACGCCGGCCAAAAAGCGTCGCCACCAGGATTTACCATACCAGTCGACAATCTCTTTGATCGCGCCCGGCACGGAAATATCGTCCACCGGACCACTTTTTTGCATTTCGGTTAGCCAAGCGGCGTTGACCGTTCCAAGACGACCGTCTTGACACCTGATTACAACGGCGTGAAAATTTTCGTGAGCCACCGTTCCTCCAAAGAACATTTATCCAAACAGTTATTGTTTGGATAAGCTTTTTTGAGCGAGAGTTATTCTAACTTAAAAATAATTTTTGTCAAAACCTGTAGATTAATCTTCAACAAAGTAAAATTTATTTTTTTGCTTTAAAAAGCTAAATATGTTAGTTTTGATTTAAATTTAAAGAAGATAATTCCACACTTTTTATTTTTTTGTTATCTTATGAATGAGCTCAAAACCATTAAAAACGCGTTAGAACTATTGCGTGTTAGCCCTAACGCCATTTCGTTCTTTTTGACTAGTTATCGAATTGGTCGAGCTTCGGTTGGCCAGGTTGCCAAAGCGTCTAAGATGGATCGTTCGTCGGCTTATTTGGCTTTTGAGAGTTTGAAAGACCTTGGGTTAATGGAAGAAGATTTGGGGTCGGGTCCAAAGTTGGTTTGGCCTCGCGAGCCCAAAGCCATGACTGCCAGATTGCGAACCGAGATTCGCAGACTGCGTCAACAAGTGGAAAATCTTGAAGAAGAGATGCCGAATCTTCTAGCTGAATACGGCTCGCGTCATGACTCGCCGGTCTTGCAGTTTTTTTCCGGTCAAGACGGTTTGCGAAATATTGTCGAAGATGTTCTGGAAAAAACTTCAGACGAACTTCTGCTTTATTCGAATTTTAATGAAGAGAAAAAAGTTTTCACCGCTCGCGATCACGAAGATTTTATTCGTCGTCGCGTTGAAAAAAACATTAAGCTTCGTCTTCTGGCCGCTGACACAACTGAGGCTCGAGAAATTCAAACCACCGATCGCGCTTCTTTGCGTCAAACAAAAATAATTGTCGGCAAGATTCCGTTTTTGAACGAGACTTACATTTATGGCGACAATATTGCCATGCTGAGTTTTAACGAGAAAACCGGAGTAGTTGGTTTCATCGTCCGCTCGAAAGATTTTGCCGATCATCAAAGGTGGTTGTTCGAAGAAATTTGGAAAAAATTATGAAAACAAAATTAGCGATTATTTTCGGTGGAAAATCATCAGAGCACGAAGTTTCGGTCATCTCCGCCACTTCGGTTATTGAAGCGTTGGATAAAAATAAATACGAAATCACTCCAGTCAAAATCGAAAAAGACGGCGATTGGCCATCAGCCGAACAATTGCGTCAGTTTGATGTTGTTTTTCCGTTGACTCACGGAACTTTTGGTGAAGATGGTTGTCTTCAAGGGTATCTTGAACTTGTCGGTGTGCCTTATGTTGGTTGTGGAGTGTTAGGTTCGGCTTTGGGGATGGATAAAGTCGTCCAAAAACAATTACTTCGAGCGGCGGGAATTCCTGTGGTTGATTGGGTGGAAATTCGTTTAGCCGAGTGGCTATCGAATAAAAATTTGTTTTTGGAAAAAATTCAGAGCGAGTTTCGATTTCCGCTTTTTGTTAAGCCGGCCAATAACGGTTCAAGCGTTGGAATTTCGAAAGCCAAAAATTTAATCGAGCTGGAGCGGGGAATCGAGACTGCTTTTAAGCACGATCGTAAAGTGTTGGTCGAGCGCGGCGTGGAGAATGCTCGAGAGATTGAGTGTTCTGTTCTTGGTAACGATGAACCGCGAGCCTCGGTTTTGGGCGAGATCGTTCCATCAAACGAGTTTTACGATTACAACGCGAAATATCTCGACGGAAAGTCCGGCTTGATTATTCCGGCCGAGCTGTCGGAGGAAATTTCCGAAAAACTTCGCGCGACCGCGAAAAAAGCGTTTTATGTTTTGAACAGTAGCGGGATGGCCAGAGTTGATTTTTTGATGGATGGAAAAACCGGTGAGTGGTGGTTGAATGAGATAAATACCATCCCCGGGTTTACTTCAGTCAGCATGTATCCGAAATTGTGGATGGCGAGCGGGTTGGGTTATTCGGAGTTGTTGGATGAGTTGGTGAGGTTGGCAATTGAGAAAAAATAGAACAAAAAAACCGCAGGTTTTCTGCGGTTTTTTCTGTTAATTAAAAGACCTCGCTTGGCGCGAGGTAGAAGTGGCTAAGCGGATTTATGAAGTTATTCCGCGTCGGTTGTTTCTGGTTTGCCTTTTGGTCTCCGTGACGGTGTGGTTATGATTTCGCCGGGACAAAGCTTTACAAATCTGGCGGTTCTCTTGGAATATCCCACGCGACAACCACCATCTTCAAAGCTAACTACCAGCGATGACATTTTGTCTCGGCCACTGATATCCGTCAGGGCTTTCCGCAGCGGCTCGTCGATTTCTCGACTTGGAGCGAAATATCTTAAAACTGACTGGCGTTTGGATCGGTCTTTGCCGAGAACTTCTATAAAGCCATAACCTTGTTCGTTCAAGATCGAGCCGGTGACTTCTTGTTCATAATCATCGTCGCCATCCGAGGGTCTTTCTTCTCGAGCTTGAGCTTGCCAATGCCAGAAGACTATGACACCAAAGAGTTTTTGTCCGCCAAGACCGGCCAGCCACGCCTGGTATTTTCTAACGATCTCGTCGGCGTCTTTTTGCTGATAGCCGGAAGCATTGATCCTGATTAAGGCGTTTGCCGGCGATAGCTTGTCAAAGAGAAGGGCGTTGATCGCCGCGGTTGCCATATGGACAAAACTAGGAGTGATTCTTTCCTCGTCAATTTCAATGTAAGCGGTTTTTTTGATCCTAAATTCGCGCAGGCGTTTATGAAAAAGAAAAATCTTTTCAGAATCGCTTAAGCGTGTTGTTACCTGCACATACAACGCGTTTTCCACCGGAATAACGGTTTCCGTTTTTGCGCTTACAATAATTGCGTCGATTCCGTGTCGATCCAGAGCTTTGTCTTGAATAAGGAAGAAATGCCTTTTTAGAGCCTCAAAGAACGCCGTCTCCAACTCAAGCCCTTTAGTGGCCATGAGAAACCTCCGTGGAGCTTACGCTTCATCTTTTTGTTTTTTAGGTTTTTTGTCAATTTTTTATCCCCACCCAAGCTTTTGATTATTTCTCGAGATTTTGTTATGAATAAGTGGTGAGGGTCGGCAGGTATCGTTGAACTGGTTGCCGTTAACTCGCGCCAAGACCTTAGGTCGTCGACCGCAAAGATCGGGATTCCCCCGTTTTTGGCCTCGGCGTGAAGGCTGATACCATGTTCGAGAATGAACTGCACCAGGAGATGTTCCTTGGATACGGCGGTTGTCGCGCCCCCATGGCGCCCGTTCCTTCCTTCCTGCCCGGTTACCTTCCTGAGACGAGGATGGTCGAAAATCCGACTCACCCGGCGCAAGTCCGTGGCATGGTCGGAATCATCATCGGCTTTGCGTAGGCTTCTTGGCCGGTTGGTAGGTTCGGCTGGGGTTAAATCCAGCTTCCGACGACCTTGGTAATTGACCTTGGGATCCTCTGTGCCGGCGTTCAGCCGTGGTAACTCGGCCGCTCGCCGGCACACCCTTTTCGTCGCTCGTCGAAGCGTCGACCTTCTAGTTCCTCGCGGTCTCTGTTTCTCGGAGGCCGCCTTTTATTTTGTTACGAATTACGAATTTTGGACGAAATCACGAATTTACGAATTTTCTACGAATTGGTATTGGTTTTCTAAAACCAATATTCGTGCCAATTTGCGTGTCCTCCGTAGCTCGGCGAAGGAGGATTGATTCGTGACTCGTAACAAGTAAAAGACCGCCAGCATCGCTGGAGGTCTTTTACTCCCAATAGTTGACACATCCGGAACTTTGGATTGGCAGAAAATCCAGTAAGATATCGAGTTTAGCGGAATACTCAACATTATGGAGAGGAAAGAAGTGATGAGTTATAACGCGTTATAAGTTAAAATCAGAACAGATTGGCGTCTCCCTTGATTTGAAACAGGAAAAGGTTCAGGAAAACAAACCAAGAAGCGTGACAGCTTTCAAGAATAACACCAAACGGCACCGCTTTTACTCCAACACCATCAACTTCGCTTATACAAGGTATTTTATTGTCAAAATCGTTTTTTAAAAATTCTTCATTACTATGTTGGTCAACGACTACCTGATAAGTGTCATCAGTATCATACCAAGGTAGAGCGGCCCTAATAATAAGTAGTCCGAATACAACACATAACCCAATAACAAAGTATTTCAATTTCATACCAATATTCAAAATTGATAGGTAACTAAAAAAGCCCTACATTTTTTTGAGGGGCGCTGTTTTGTTTATATTTTGTTTTTCTAAATATTCCCTTATCATCATCCTTAGAGTGGTTTTTCCTTTTGTGGTTTTAAAATAACTTTCTCTTCTTAATGCATCCTCTCTGTCTAGAAAGGCCTCAAAATAAATTAACCGAAGAGGCAATCTTTTTGCTGTCGAAATATTTTCTCCATCTAAATGTTCTTGAAATCTTCTTTCTAAATTATTTGTAAAGCCAATGTAAAACATCCAATCCTTTAAACTTAAGAGGATGTAGACAAAATAAAATCCTGACGTAATTTTTGGCATAAGAATACTGGCGGTGAACCACTCACGTGGCGTTCGGGTTCACCGCACGCGTTCGGGTTCATACTATAAACCACTCGCCTTCCCAAAAATTCACGGTCCCACCAAAACCAATATCTGGTGAAACCATGAACCCGAGCGACGCGCGAGCGGTTCATGGTTCCGGGACTTGGATTCGAACCAAGATAAACAGATTCAGAGTCTGTTGTCCTGCCATTAGACGATCCCGGAGTGGTTGGTTGCGGTAATATAATAGCAGTGGATTTTGAGTTAGTCAATTTAACTAGAGTTAGCTGAAATTTGTTTGTTTTATCTTTTGGAAAGCCGGTCGTCGTGAAGTGGAAGAAACAAAAGATTCCGTTGGTGTCAAAATATTATCGTCCATCGGTTGCCCGTGTGGTTGATTTGAAAGTCGTTAATTAAGGTAACGTCAAACAATACTCTGGAGTTGCGGTGAAGTGCCATCTTGATTTCCAGCCTGATTCTTGAGTAAAGGCATCAAAAATTTGTGCTCCCAGGCGGGTGGCGGTTTCGATGTTTTTGGCAATCACAAAACTACCGAGATTGTTTATTTCTTTGTTAACGCCGGCGTTAAAATATTCGTAATAGCCGTTGAAATTGATAGCCAAAGAGACTGCTTGCTTTACGCCGTTGATTTCAAAAGTTAGTAAATGAAGATCTTCTCGATAGAGTCGTGTTAGTTCTTTAAAAACTTCCTCTCGAAAAGGTTCGTTAAAAGATGAATCCGGAAAGGCTTTTTTGTTGAGAACGAAAAGCAGTTCTAAATCGTTCAAATTGTTTTCCGTGATTTGTACTGATTGAGCTTCTATTTTTCTGATTTTTCTTTTTAAGTCGCCAAGTTTTTTGGCGTCCCAAATTGGGGTTAAGGCTTCTTGTAAATTATGACAGCCGGAGATATTGAGAGTAAATTTAGTGTCGTTGATTTGAAGATGAAATTTTTCGGGATGATCTTCTTTGAGATATTCCAAACGACAAGGTTTTTTAACAGCCGCGAGTAACTCGGTTTTAGCTTCTTCGTATCCGGCTTTCATAAAAATCCCGTTGTCTTCCATGTAGCCGCCGCCAAAAAATTCCAAAAGATTTTTTTTCGTGTTGAACTGCAGTGGCAACAAGCCAGTGTTTTCGCCCGCGTCTTGTAGAACATAAAATTCCAAAGCAAATTTCCAGGGCTCGAAAAAAGCTCGGCGAAATTTCCAGTCCGTAAAAATCGTCGTGGTCGGCACCAGCTCTTTCCAGATCACTTCGGCCGCCGTTAAATCTTGAATCAAACGAACGTTCATAGAATATTCGATTGCAAATGAAAATACGGCGGCGAGTTTTTGTAGCGCTTCATGGTGACTTTAATGATCTCTTCTAAAAATTCACCGTAAGTAAAATGGTTGCCGGGAATACTTAGGTCGACAATTTCGCTGGCGTTAATGGAAGGATTGGGATTTAGCTCCAAAACATAAGGATTGTTATTTCGATCGACACGAATTTCGATGCGACCGTAGTCGTGGCAATCTAAAATGTTGTAAGTGTCGAGGGCGATTTCCGAAAGCAGACTAACGAGTTTGGGATCGACTTTTTTTGGAGGAATTTGCGTGGTTACGTATTTTTTATAGACTTGATCCAAACCGAATTTTGATTCTAAGGTTTTGATGTGCCAGCGATTTTTTGGCAGGGCAGAGAAGATGGTGCGCGAAAGCGGTAAAACTTTAATGTCAGCTTTACCGTTGCCAATAATGAAAACATCGTATTCGTCGCCTTCAATATATTCTTCGATTAGAGCCGGACTGCCGAGTTCTTTGATTACATAAGCGACGCGCTCTTTGAGCTGTTTTTGGTTGGTCACCACGGAATTGTTGTCTATGCCAATAGAGTGGTCAGTATTGGCCGGTTTGACGATTAACGGAAAGGTTAGAGATTTGTCGATTTCATCTTCGACATCGTAAACATAATCCCAGGCCGGAGTTGGAATGTTGTGATAGCTCAAAAGTTTTTTGACTTTAATTTTGTCGATGCACAAGCCCAGAGTGAAAGGATTTGAACCAGTGTAGGGAATCTGCAAGATATCGAAAACACCGGCGGCGTGCGGTTCTAGCAGGCTGGTGTTGTTGACTCGTTCACAGACGTTAAAGACCATGTCGACGTTGCTTTTGTAAAGTTCGGTTTGGGCTTTTTGAATATTGTTGAAATCGAAATAGGAAACTTTGTAACCAAGTTCTTTTAAAGTTTTTACGACCTGACTGCCGATGTCTGACAAGTCTTTTTCGATAACGCTGGCGCCGACCGTCGAAGTGTAATCGTTGCCAACGACGCCGATGTGTAGCTTGCGCTTTTCAGCGGTTGGTAGAGCACGGATTTTCTTGATTTTTTCGTTGCCGATTAGGTTGTGCTTTGAAAAAACAGCGTTGTCATTAGGATTTTTGCGAACAGTTTTGCCGACAAAAGAGGTTTCCTCAAACTTAATGATGGAGTATTCAACGGCTTTCAAAAGTTGCTGCAGATTTTCGTCGGCGTCTACCGGGTTGTCGCCGGAGGCTGAAACCCAGCCTAAATATTCGTAACCAAAAGGCGGCGTTAAGATGCTGTCGCCGACTTCTTTGAAAATTTCGATGTTTTCAACAAATTTTTGTTTAAGAATTTGTTTTTCGATTTCAATTTTTGAAACTACGCCAGAATACGGAGCGTGTAAGGTTTCGCCGGCAAGATAAGTTTTTGGCAAATCCGGTTTGTCGAATTTTTGCAGATGAACGCCGGCGGCGATCTTTAAGGCGCCTTCGATCAAGTCGACGCCCCAAGCGCTTTTGGCAAAAAAGTAGGCCTCGTCTCCGCCCATGCGTAAGTTGATTTCCAGCGGCACCGGGCCGTTAGAAGTGGACTTGGCCTCGAATTGCAAACAAGCGTTTTGCACGCCGAGCAAATCAAGAACCTCCTCAACCATATCAATAAGCGCCTGTTGTTCCTCTTCGGGCAACGCCGAGGGTTCGGCCATGCCGGTTTCGATGAAAAACGGTTCTTTGGTTTGGTAGTTGTCGGTAATGTTGAAAAATTTAACGCGGCCGTTTTGGATAAGGACATTGACATCAACCTCGTCGCCATCGATGTATTCCTCGACCATCAAAGTAAAACCTTGCCCCAAGGCGCTTTCGGTTTTTTTAGAGATGTTGTTTTTGATGTATTGATAAGTCTCGAGGAGTTCTTCTTTGTTTTCCGCCTTAACCACAAAAGCGCTGCTGGCGCCGTAGATTGGTTTAACGACTACCGGAAAACTTAGTTTGTTGGTAACGGTTTCGATATCTTCCGGTTTTTTGATTTTACAGAATTTTGGCGTTGGCAAACCGTGTTCTTCGCAAAAAGAGCGCAAGCGGTATTTGTTGCGAATCAAATCAGCTTTTTGGTACTCTACACCCGGGAGTTTAAAATAGTCGGTAATTTTTGAAGTCAATAAAACCGAATCTTCAAGAAAAGTGATCGCCCCGTCGAGTTTAAGATTTTTTTTACGCAAAAAAGCCTCGACGTTTTTGATGGTTTTGTCGTGATTGGATAAATCGCTAAGAATCCAGTGTTTGACGCATTTGTTTTTTAGATTCGCTTCTTCGTTGAGAGCGATAATGTTTACGCCGGTTTCGGCGATTTTTTTGTAAATGAACTTTTTATGTTCGTTGCCAGTAACGTCTGGCGAACCAGTATTGACCAACAACACTGTTTTACCTCGTAATTGAGGCTTTTGCATAAGAGTGTGCTTACCAAGCGCAATAATTAAGTTTTAAGAATAGGAACAGTAAATATTGTATCAAAAGTGTGTATTTTGGAAAGAGCTGAACGGGAAAAAAGCTGATGGGGTAGTTAGTAGTTAATAATATTTATAAACCAGTTTTTTTATTGTTTTGACAAGACTTTTCGCTTTTTTTCCTTTTTTCCGTTAAAATGTAAAGCAAATCTATGAAAAATCTTCTGCCCGAAAAAGAATATGGAATTTTAAAAAAAATAAACACGCCGGTTAAGATCCAGGATTTTTTGGATCAGCTGAAAATAAATTTCGAACCCGAAGGCGATACGGTTTATTCGCCGCTGACGGTTTTAAAAAAAAGAGTTTGTCATTGTGTTGAGGCGGCGATTTTGGCGGCTTTGGCTTTGCGAGTTAATGGTCAACCACCGTTGTTACTAGACCTTACGGCCAATCGAAATGATTTTGATCACGTGGTGGCACTGTTTAAAAAATCCGGTAAGTGGGGGGCGATTTCTAAAACCAACCACGCCGCGTTGCGCTATCGCGAGCCAATTTATAATTCGCCGCGTGAATTGGCTATGAGCTATTTTCATGAATATCTTGATGACCAAGGTCGAAAAAACCTGCGAAGTTTTTCGCCACCGGTTAATCTTAAAAGGTTCGACAAACAAGGCTGGATGACCACTACAGAAGAGGTTGATTATATTCCAGAATATTTGGTCAGGGTCAAACATTTTTCTATTTTAACCAAAAACCAAATCAGAAATTTGCGTCAGGCCGATCCGATTGAAGTTAAGGTGGGGAAGATTGTGGAGTGGAAGAAGACTGGTAAGTTTATTGGTTAATTTGCTTATATTTTGTTATGATGTTTCCGTATTATGTTTCGAACTCTTAAATAGAGTTTTTGTCCGGATAGCTTGAAAAAAACCAATCATTTTAAAAATAAAAAATTATAATTAATCAAAAATATGTCAGAAAAATTTAATGTTTCCAGCATTTCAAGAATTGCCGATACTTTTGCCGGAAAGATCTTTACCGGTCAGGAGAGAGGTCAAAATACAGAAAAGGAAGATGTTGAAAATTTTGATGAGCGGCCAGAGGAAGAACGCCTTGGTTTGCTTTTGCGAACGCAAGAGTTAATTGCCGAACGTCGCGATTTGAGAATGGGTTCACCGGAAGCGAAAAATGAGACCAAATTTATTATTAAAATAATGAACGGTCGGCGAGTTCGCGTACCGGCAGTCGATTCAGATAATTTGTCGACGGATTTAAAAAATCAGGTGGAGCAAAACAAAGAAACTCGTTTACAAGAGATAAAAAAAGAGTTGGAACAACTTGGAACAATCCCCGGTTTGCGTGAGGCTTATAAGAGCGGAAAAACAAGCGGAAATTGATGAAATTCGTGCCTCGGCTTTAAAGAAGAAAACCGGCGCGGTTTCCGGAGGTGATCGCGAGAAGGTAAAGGTTCTTGAGGAAAAATTACTGGAAATACAAAATAAAATAGATGGTGCAAAAGGGTTTGAAATTGTCGGTGAGGTCGAAAGAGTGTTACAGCTTCGTGATTATGCCGGAGCTTTTGAACAAGGGCGAATGATCGAGATTCCCAGTGTTAAACAGGTGATTGATGAAGGATTGGAAAACATGCGCGCCCATCAGCCGTTTCTTTTGGTCGGACATCTTGGTTCCGGAAAAACCGAAAACGCCAAGCACATGGCGCGGTTGTTTATGATCGAGAATGGCGTTGGTTTTGATCCTGCGACCGAAACCGATCTCGATGCGATCTACGACCACTTGGAACCGGAAATGTTTTCCGGCGCCGATGAGGCCTCGGTCTATGATCTGGTTGGAAAATTAAAATTGACAGCAAAAGATGTGCCGCCGGCAGAAGTGGCAACACGGGTCGCCGAATTATCGAGCGCTTTGGCTACAGCCAGAATTCGCGGAGTTCCTAAAAAAGATTTGGTCGGATTAATCGTTGGTAAGGGTAATGTTACTGAAACGGTTTTTAACTACGGTCCGCTTGGTCGGGCAATCAAGCGCGGCGTTCCATTGATTATTGATGAAATCAACATGATTCCTCCGGAAGTAATTACTCGCATTAACGATTTTCTAACAAAGCTTGTTGGGCAAAAAGTTCGTTTACAGGAAAACGGTGAAGAAGAATTTATCATTAAAAAAGGTTTTGCCATTATTGCCACCTGTAATCTTGGCGCTCAATATGAAGGGATTAAGGAAGTTAACGCCGCTTTTAAGTCACGCTGGATTGCCAGAGAAGTTTTTTATCCGGAAATCGAGGAAACTTATGATTTAATGATTGCCGCACTTTTACGCAAAGACCGTGTGCGTTTGCCGCCTGATTTTCCGGCCGAGGCCTTTGACCAACTTATTGATTTGGCCGTGACTGTTCGCGAGGTTCAAGAGATTTTTTCCGGACGCACCGAAGGTCGGCGCTATATGGCTATGGCCAGCGGTACAGTTGCCGAACAAACTCAACTGAAAAAAACCGTTGTCTCGACGCGTGATTTGATGCGAAAGATTATTCAACCGTGGAGGCACGGTGGTTTCAAAGAATCATTGGATGCGATAATTGCTCGAAACATTTTGGCTTCCGAGGTTTTTTCGTCCGATGATCAAAAATTTTTGACCGAGATTTTTATTCGCCGAGGTTTTTTTGGCGGCTGGACAGAAAAGGATTTAAAAAAAGTCGGTATTAGCGGAATCAGTCAAAAAGAGCTGGATACTTTGCAGGTGCAGATTGCGACCGATGAATATCGATCCGCTGATGGTTATTTTGACGGTTTAAGAGATTTTGCTCATACCCGTTCGGCTTTGGTTCGCGATACTTTATTGCTTGGAACAAAGAAAAAATAAATTATGAAATCTCCGGAACTCTCCAACCCCTTCACCACCCCCAAAAAACATCTCAACCCCGACGTCGCCGGCGCGGTCAAAGCGCTTTTTGACGCCAAAACCGCGGAAGATGTTAGGCGGGAGTTAGGCCAAACGCCGACCGAGCCAACACCGGCCGAAGATTTTAATGTTGATCCAAATTTCGACATCAGTGTTACCGAACAAGAAAAACACGAATCTTTTTTGGAATCAATAGAGCTCAATTCGGCCTACCCCCTCCAATCCTTGAAGCCCTCGAAGTCCCGCCAGACCTAACCCAAGAACACCTCAACGCCATAGCCGAAATCTTCGGGACAGGCAATCTTGAGTTATCAGTGATACCAACCGAAGAACAACTGACTGATGAATACTTCCAAGTCATGTATCCTGAAACCCAAAGAGAAGAAGACACTGCTCGAGGTTTAACTTCATACAATTCGAGTCATTTCAAAGACAACGCCGATGCAGGCATCGTCGGTTCAACTCCGGCCACCACCGAAAAATGGCTTTCCACATACAAACGATCCCTCCGTGCCACTTCTAAAAAACTCCAAGGCCAACTGATCCTAACCGAATCAGTCAAAAAACCAATGCACATCGATGGAACTCAACAATACACCACCAAAGAAGGCCAACCCGATCCTCTCCTTCCGATCATAAAAGAAGTCTTCGAAAAAGACACTAATCGATACTATTTAACACACGATCATTGGACAACAGAACTTATCCCCAAAGTCAGAGAAAAAATTATCAAACTATTTACCGACAAAGGTTTGTCTACACCAAAATTTGAAATCATCCTAACCCCCGCAATCGTCTTTAATCAACAGACCACTCTAAACCACCCGGAGAACTCAACAACAGACACATGTGAATGGTCTGACGACATACTCTTGAAACAAGACGAAACAGACAGCGGCTTCCGCCTGATGGTCGGCTTCTCGGTCAGCGGCGGCTCTGGCTATGTCAACTACAATCTTCGCGAGCGCCCCTGGAACGACAGGGGCGGCCGCCTCTCGGTCGTGTTTTCCAAGTCTTGATCTTTGGTACTTAGGTTTTGATTTAAAATTTTCCGCCCCTGGCGGATCCGCCTTTGGTGGAAAATTTTAAAAAATGTTTGTACAGCGCAAAGATTGAGTTAAAAAATAATTATGTCCGAACTCTCCAACCCCTTCACCCCCGAAAAACCCCTCAACCCTGACGTCGCCGGCGCGGTCAAAGCGCTTTTTGGCGCCGAGACCGCAGAAAATGTTAGACGAGAGTTAGGCGAAACGCCGACCGAGCCAACACTGGTCGAAGATTTTAATGTTGATCCGACCGATGACATTCTAGGACAGACCGAGCAAGCCGAAGCCAATGCTATCAAAGAAGCCAAAGAAGTCAAAAAACTCTTTGGCGAAAACTTCTTTGGTCAAAAACAAATCGAATCAGCCTTCACTATTAAAAACGAACAAGGCCAAGATATTAAACTCATTGACCTATCTCCATCCGAACGCCAACAAGCCGAACAAATGTTAATCGAAAAACTCCAAGAAGATGATATTAAAACATTCCTATCAAAACCTGAAAACCAACAAGACATTAAAGACGGTAAATACCTCCTGACTCACGATTAAAGCAATGAACGATCTGATAGATCCGGACATGGAAGAAAAAGGTCAAGGAAAACTTTTGTTAAATACAAGAACTGAATCTTTCTTCACCACCACAACCCCCGCCGTCGCTCTAGGCGAGCTAAGGCGGGCACAGCCAACCTTTGAATGGACAATCGTCACCAAAGATGTTGTCCAAAGTACATTAGTAAAAGACCACTCAACCCAAACAATCAAACTCCAAGAAGAAGCCGATAGAATCGGAATTGATTCAACCAAAATCAAACGCCGCCAACCTGTACAAACAGTTTTTGATCACCTTGTTTCATTAAGAACAATTAACCAACGCCTACTTGAAAACACATTGGATTGGTCATCAGATGAGAGTTTCTCTCCGGGTTGCCTCGCGTGGTGTGTCGGCGACGGCGGCTCCGACGGGCTCCGCCTGTTCGGCTGGTCTCCCGACGGCTCGCGCAGCAGCCTCGGGGCGTCTCTCTCCCGCTGAGGTGGCTTACAATTTTGGTCCCTTGGCTCTTGAATTTTTGGACACTTGGAAATAAACAAAAATAATTATGTCCGAACTCTCCAACCCCTTCACCCCAAAAAAACCTCTCAACCCCGACGTCGCCGGCGCGGTCGATTTGCTTATAGACAAAAAGACCGGTGAAGAGGTGAGGGAAGCGTTGAAAGGAACAGCAGCGGTCGAGCCGACACCGGCCGATGTTTTTGATTTCGATCCGACCGATGACTTTATCTCCGTAGAACAAAAAGCCGAAATCACTGCCATCAAAGAAGCCAAAGAAGTCAAA
>Ga0076220_125_pt1 | contig 18008 bp, 18 predicted proteins | sample RifGroE2_FD_67844 | JGI IMG/M metagenome (GOLD analysis project Ga0076220, IMG submission 67844) | Parcubacteria (Uhrbacteria) bacterium GW2011_GWE2_45_35
AAACCAAACAACCGTATGATCACGCAAAGTTTAGTTTTGGAACCCAAGTTTAGAGATATCCACTTGACGACGTCCTTTAACGGGTATTGCGAGCGCCACACGAAGCAAGCTATTAAATCTCGGCTTCGAGAGATTTCTTCCTGCCTTCGCCGGGCTTCGGCGGGCACGGCGCCGGGCTCGCAATGATGGGGTTTTTATTTAATCACCGTCCCAACAAATTTCTTCCCTTCCAGCAAATTTTCTATGTTCTTAATTTTCTTGCCATTCATAACCACAACTTCCAAACCAATCTGCTCGGCCAGGCGCGAGGCTACCGGATCGAACGGAGCGTTCATGCCCGGATCCCATTCGTTGCCGACGATTTTGCGAAAATCTTTCCAGGAGATATTTTTAATTTTTACGGCATCAGAAAATTTGTTTGGATCTTTGTCAAAAACGTAATCAATATTCGAAAGGTTGAGCAAGGTTTTGGCGCCGAAGCGTTTGGCCAAACGTGTGGCCACATAATCAGTGGACCAACCCGGCTTCCAGCCGGCGGCGACCAAAACTGGTTCGGTCCATTTAATGTTTGGTTTAGTCGGATCTTTAATCATGACCGGATGAGCCAGGTCGCGAAAAATTGTTCTGAGCAAATGACCGTTCAGACGAGTCGAATGAATACCCAGCCAATCCAAGTCGTCGCGCGTCAACTCACCGAGTTTTTTGGCCGCCGACTGATAGTTCCGAGCCGTGGTACCACCACCGATAACAATAATAAATCTTCGACCCGCGGCCGCGTGTTTAGTAATCATCTTTTTTAAATTTTTGAGAAAGTTTGTGTCGATTCCTGTCTTCGGCACAACCAACGATCCACCAACAGAAAGAACAATCGGCACTTCAGAAACTTTTTGTTTGGCCATAATTTTGTTTTAAAAACGCTCGAACGAGTCGAGTGTGTTAATTAACTTTCTTTGGCGTGCTTAACAAACCAGTTGGTAACCATGCCCACAATCCACAAAAAGATAGCAACCAAAATAGCAGAGAGAAAATCGTCAATAACAATTCCTTTAACCATGGTGCTCATAAACCAAAGCATACCGGCATTGATCACAAAAAGAAAAAGCCCGAGCGTAATAATTGTCACCGGCAAGGTCAGAATCAAAACGATTGGACGGACCAGGGCGTTAACCAGACCAAGAATCAGGGCAGCGATCAGGGCGGCATAAAAAGACTCGACATGAAAGCCTTGAATAAGATAAGCGGCGGCAAGGAGGGCCAGGGCGTTGATGACCCAACGGAGGATTATGATCATAAGTAAGTTTTTTAGGTGATTTATGAAGATTACTCTTCAAATTTCTTTTTTAATTCTTTAATTTTGTTTTCGACTTCGGAAAGTTTCTCTTTACAAACCTTCGCGAGTTCTAATCCGCGTTCAAACTTTTTCAGACCTTCATCAAGATCGGCTTCGCCTTTTTCGAACCATTCGGTAATTTGTTCGAGCTCGTCAAAAGCTTGAGAGAAATTTGTTGTTGATTTTTTTGCCATACTTATAAAAAGTTAATTTTTTATCGATTTCGTCCTTCTAATCTTTCCCGCAGACCTTGCTCTCGTTTTTCAAACCAACGGGATAATTCTGGAATTCTTTGTATATCACTAATTAAATCTCTTTTAAAACTACCTTCACCGTATTTCTCAAGGTCTTCTTCAATAAGGGGTTGCTGATCGGAGATTCTTATTCTTTCCATCGGAACGTCTTTCAAGATAATTATTTCGGGCATTGAATATCCTAAATCTTCAGCTTTTTCCAAATAATCTTTTAAAGAAATCTTGCTTTCCATATAAGCTCGTTCCGCTTCCTCGTTAGAACGATGCAAATATTTTTTTGGAATACCTGTCTCTTTTTGGTATATAAATCCCTCCATATGACCATTATCAACCACAAATATTTCTCCCCCTTCAAGATCGACATCCAACTCCAATAAAAGCGAGCCTATATTCGACCTAAACCTATCCATCCAAACTCCTTTAAAACAAGTATTATTTACCCAACTGTCTGGAAGCGGCTCCAAAAAAGCAAATACCGCCATGGTTTTCCATGCTTCTTTGTCTCGTTGTCCGACTCTGCGACCTGCGCTGAGACCCGGCCTGTTGTCGGTTTTCCACGAGCCTTTTTGAATATCTTGCCATTTCCTCAAATGGGCATAATGATAAACCTTCATAAAAAACATTTAAACTAATTTCATCTTCCCCTTCCCATTAACCCGAAGAACTTCGGCATCAAAAGTGCCGTGACTTAATTGTACCGCGATATCGGCGCCAATCTCAAGTTCGGCGGCGTCTTTAATGACCCGGCCTTTTTTGGTGACAATGCCGTAGCCGCGTTCCAAAACGCGTTTGGGATCGACACTGGCCAAAACCCGAACCGAGGTATTGAGGCGTTCGGAAAGACGTGGCAACCAAGTGTTGACACGATCAAAGAGATTTTTGGCTAGGCGTTCGAATTTTTCTTTTTGTAAATCCGCAGCCGAGAAAATTAATTGAGTAACGCGGTCGACTAAATTTTGTCGGTCACTAAGTGTATCAAGCAAACGACTTTCGATTTGCCGGGTCATGGTCTCGATTTCAAAAATCACATCCAAACGATTGGGCACAGCCCGCTCGGCGGCGTTCGATGGGGTCGAAGCTCGAACATCGGCAACAAAATCGCAAAGCGACTCGTCGCGCTCATGACCGACGCCACAGACCACAGGAATGCGTGAACCGAAAACAGCTCGGGCTACCTGTTCATCGTTAAAAGCATGAAGATCTTCAAGACTGCCACCACCACGAGTTAAAACAAGAACCTCGGGGCGATCTTTTTCTGGTAACAAATTAAACCTCTCGAAAGCTGCGAGAATTTCTGGTACGGCTTCCCGGCCTTGCACATGAACATGAATAAACAAAACTTCAACGCCGCTCCAACGATTATTTAGAATTCGATTAAAATCACCATAAGCCGCGGCATCGCGCGAAGTGATCAAACCGATGCGCGAAGGAAAACGCGGTAACTCACGCTTACGTGCGAAGTCAAAAAGACCTTCGGCTTCGAGTTTCTTTTTTAAAAGTTCGTAAGCGCGTTTAAGAGTACCATCACCAACCGCTTCCATTTTTTGAACATCGATTTGAAAATTACTCCACTTGGTAATGGCTGGTGGGCCCCAAACTTTTACCCGCATGCCGTCTTCAAAAACTCCGCTAACTTTAAAAGTCGTAGCAAAACAACCAACCTTGGCCGCCGGATCGTTTTCGTCTTTGAGCGAAAACATAATCCACTTACCGTCCTTAATTTTGTAATCAAAAATCTCGCCCTCAATAGCAAAAGTGTAGCCATCAATATTCAGCTTAAGAACTTGATTGGCAAGCTTAAGATATTCAGAGACCTGAAGGACAGGTTCAATTTCCGGAGTAGACATAGCACTGGTATTTTACTGGAAAAATTGGTTTGGGGCAAAACCAGACCACCCCTTCGAAAAAGAAGAACCGCGGTGGGGTCAAAAAAAACACGACCTCTGTTCAGGTCGCGTAAGAAACGTCGGGAATTCCTTCCCAATCAAGATCAGGATCAAAAGGATCAATGGTCCGGCCGCGCAAATGGGGGATGATGTCGGCGACCGAGAGCTTGCTGACAAGCAAAGATTCCAACGCCGGCGTTGCAATGAGACCGACCTTTTTCTTCAGTTTTTCCAGATCATCGTCACAAAGCAAGGCAAAGAGAACGGTGGTGTTGATGTCTGGAAAAATCTCGGCCAAAGAATCATAGACTGCCCCGTTCCCAGGAAAACCGTGGCGAGAAGGATTATTGCTCGGATAAAACTTGTACATGGCTTGGCGAGCGGCCTCAAAAAAATTGAAAGCCTCGCCTTGACAAAAGGAGACATAACCAACACCGGCAGACTCCCGACACAGAGCCACAATACAGCGAGCTACGCGCTCGCGTTGGCTCTGACCAAGCCTGCGCATGGCGACATGGATAGCCTCGATATCCCGTGGAGACAGACCGATCCAGACGTCAGATGTCAGCAGTCGACAAAAATCGTTGTAGTCGGCGAAGGTATAGGCGATCTTGTCGGCATACATAACAATAGCTTCTTCAAGACTCAGCTCGCTCACAAGAAGAGGACCAGATCCGCGAGAATGACGATGCATGATGCGCAAAGTCTGCTTGGTCAAGTTGAGACCATTACCTGAACGCTCGATGTGTTGAGCGGCCACGCAGCCAAAGACCTCGTGACGGAAGTTCTGACCAGTCTTCTGGGTCAAGAACATTTCACCGAAATGACCAAGCGGGGTGTGCCCGATGTCGTGACCAAGAGCGCCTGCTAGACACAAAGCCGGATTGGCGCCAAGGATCGAAGCAATCATGACGGCAATACTTGCAACCTCATCAGAGTGCGACCGACGAGTACGGATATGCAAATTGTCGGGCTCGGTCACCACCTGAGTGTGGTGAGCCGCCCGGCGCAAGCCGCGACTCGGCATGAGCTTCAAGGCGGCGTCAATCCAATACGGATCAACTCCCGGCAAACCGATAAGCACCCCATCCCCATCCTCGTCGCGCAATACCCTTCGCACCGCGGCCGAAGCCGGCGTGGCCAAACGACACAAGCACCCGATGATTGGAGCCAACTCGGAGCGCAGAAAACGAACATCGGCCGGAGTAATCTTGACTGAAAGCTTGTATTCCATTTTGCTACCTCTTGGAAAAGAACTGTTGTGACCGTATCTAAACAAAAAAAAGACCAACTGTCTAGTGGGGGGGGTGAAAGTTCCAAAGTTTTAAATTCCAAACTCCAAACAAATTCCAATTTTCAAAGTTTTAAAGTTTTAAATTTGTTTGGAATTTGGATTTTGGAATTTGTAATTTCAAAAGTAGCTCGGCTGATAAAACGGCACCGCTAAACAAAACACCAGAGCGATCAGAAACAACGAAACCAAAACTTCGAGCCAAACCATTTTCCCTTCCTTGGTACCAAACCAACCAAAACCAAAAATCGGAAAAAGAATCAGAGTGAAAAAAAGCCAAACGATGATAGTGTAAACAAACAGGGTTAAAGGCTGGTAAGGCGCGCCGACGAAGGCCCACCAACCGTGATCGGCCACGACTGGATAGACCACACCAAAAACCATACCCATCAAGATCTGCAAAAATACACCGACAGCAAAAGCCGCTAGCTGAGAGAGTTTAAAACTGAAAATATTTTTGACATGAACGACCAGTGGCAAAACTTCGGTTTTGCCGCGACGAAAAATTTCAAAAACAATGGCCGGAGTGGAGATAAGAAAAGCAGCTAAGCCACCAATGGCGGCGCCGAGGATGATGTCGTTCATATAAATGGAGTGAAAGGGGTTTAAGGGGTGGAAGAAGGGTTGGGGTAGATAACAACAACTACTTTAGCGCCATTTTCGACATCGCCGCTGTTCCAATCGTGCATGGCGTTCATGATTGTGTCAAAACTATATTGATAGTCAGCACCGCGACGGGTGCCGGGGTCGTTGGTGACAAAAGTTGTGTCCGTGTAGCCTTTCAAAACCAGAGCGTGGTAGAGCGGGCCCTCGCCGGAAAAATTTGGGTTGCCAAGCATTCGTCCGGCCGAAGGAACAATAACCGGGCGGCCGGCGGCGATGTGGATTTTCAAATCTTCAACGGTCGGATTTTCAATCAATCGAACCTTTTCATAACCATACATTTGTTCGGCCAAAATGGAAATTTGCAAAGCCGTGGTGCTTTCAAAAAAACCAAATAAAGCTTTTTCAAACTCCACAATTTTCAAAAGTTCGGTGTCGGCCGTGGCCGCGGCAATTTGGCCAGCTGACGTGCCTTTATAAAATTCGTCAGTCATATACAAGGCCGCCTCTTCACAAGTATCCTCGTGCACTAAGTCCCATTCGCCAAAAGGAGCTTGGGAAGTAAAAGGCACGGCGAGGTTGAAAGTTAAAGGAGTAGAAGAAGTTTCGTCGGTCTCTGCCTCTGCGGCAGTTTCCTCCTGAGCTGGAGATTCCTCTGGTTGGAGTGCCGGGTCGACCTCGTCGGTTTCAGTAATTTCAGTAGGAAGACTTTCGGTTTCGGACGAAGTTTCTGACAATTCTTTTTCTTCAACCTTCTCGACACTTGGGGTAACTTTTTCAAAAGGCACAGCTACCGGAGCGGCGGCCATTCGCTCAATATCGCTGGCCGCGTCTAGCAAACCTTGGCGCTGCGACCAAACAAAAAAACCCAAGACAAAAACCATCGCCACGGACACCAAAAGAAAAAGACAAGAACGCTTCATATTTTTTTAAATTGTTTACTAACCCATTCTTTAAGCTGCCAAGTGGCTTTAACATCGTCTTTATTATATTCCAAAATTTTATCGAGAATTTTATCGTCGTGATTTTTTAACCAATCTTCAAACCAACGCACGGCTTGAACACCAGAAGCGTCTTCGGCTTGCCATTTGTAGCCAACGTAAGCCCCCAAATCTTTTAGCGAATAAAACGACAAAGGAAAAATTACCGCCGGACGAATTAAAAACAACAGATCGTGAAAATGCTTTTCGATTTCTAAACGCGAATCTTCGGCCAAAAAATATTTGGCCGCGAAACGACGAAAGACCTCTAACTCAAACCAGCCGTAATGATAAATTGGCGCCTCGGGGCGAGCCAAAACAAACTCAATAAATTGGCGCCACATCTCTCCTTCTTCTTCTGGAGTTTTGGCCAAAAAAGAATAATAACGACTACGGCCTTTTTTAACTTCTAAAACGCCGAAAAGAAAATCAAAATCGCGTAAAGGATCGCTTTCGATATCAAAATAAAGTTCGTTGTCGGCTTTTTGAAAAGGCGGCGGAGTCAAAAGAAAATGTTTGTTCTTAACAATCGCCTCGGCTTGCAAACGCAAAAGTTCCAAACGATCCGGGCGAATATTTGGTGCCTGGTTTTTGAGCTCAGAAAAAGTTTTAGCTGCCAACTCGTTTAAAGTATGAATGCCGATTTTTTCCAAAGCCGCGACTTCTTCGCGCCAAACTCGATTAAGCACAGAAATATCGTTACAGGTCTCGGACTCCAATCGACAAGCCCCATACCACGGTGACTGCTTGCAACCGGCTGTCAAAAAATGTTTCGGTTCTTCGCCGGCCACAATCCGTTCGATCTCGCCGAGCGTTAGGTGAAACCGGCTCTCAAATTCCTCGATTAAAAAACCGACGATATTTTTATCGGGGGTAATGATATAACCCTGAACCGGTTTGGCTTTCTGAATCCTGGATAAAATTTCGGCGTAAAAACAACTTTGATATTTGTAAGTCTCGCGCATTTGCCGAGCTCGCTTAACATCGGCGGCCACATAATAATAATTTCCGAATTTGGAGCGACCCTCAACCTTGGCTAAAATATCGGGATTACCAACCCAATGCCCGTGCACTAAAACTCCCTGATAAATTGTCTCACGCCCCTCGCGCATAAATTCCAAAGTCTGACGAAAAGCTTCCTCGGGATCCTCGGCTGTCACCTCGACAAAATCCGAGCGATCGCTAACAACCTCGCGTTCTTTTTCCGGTAACAGGCCTTCGTCAAGCAAATACCAAAACAGCGGATCAACAACCGCTTCGGCCTCGTGAGCATCTTTATAAACCCAACTTAGGCATTTAAGATACTTATAAAAAGTTTTCTCGGTGATTTGACGGGACATAGTGGTATTATAGCAGAGGCTTGAAGAGCCATAAAGGCTTTAAAGGATTTAAGGATCGGCGGTTAACACAATGATAATTGACTTTTTTTGGAAAAAATGAAATAACAGAATAGGAAAAACTCCCCACCAGCGAGGTTTCAATGGACTTCCTGATTCTGGCTGTGGCCATCGTGCTCGCTATCTTCGCCCTCAACCTGATCATCAAGAGTCTAATCCATTTCTTCCATTTCCTCGACCAAGCTTTTCGACCGTTCATCTCAAAAACCGGAAAGGTGATCGACAAAAAGTTCACTCCGAGCCGTATCCTCCCGGGCCAAGAATTCTACGATCCGGAAACCAGCCTAACTTGGGGAGGCGAAAGATTGATTCCCGCGATCTACGAACTGACGATCGAAATCTATTCGCAACAGGTTCGATACAGGATCGAAAAAACGTTCTTTGACCAATTCGCGATCGGGGACTCCATCATCGTCCACCACCGTCTCGGACGTCTCTCCGGCAGAGCATTGATCAACAACATCGAAAAACCAACTCCAACGGCGTAAAAAAAGTACGCTGTTTTTTTTATTAGGTAAAAGTGTAAAAAAACAAAAATCGAAAAACCAAAAATAAAAAAACCGTCATTGCGAGCCCGACGCCGTGCTCTCCGAAGCCCGGCGAAGGCAGGAAGCAACCTCTTCGAATTCACAAACTCTTAGATTGCTTCGCTTTGCTCGCAATGACGGTGGACTAAACTTACTTATCCTCGACTATCACTGAAATCATTTCGTCACCAACTTTGATTTGATCGACAACATCTAATCCTTCTAAAACCCGACCGAAAATTGAATAACTTTTCGGCAACGGGACATCGGCTAACATGATAAAAAATTGCGAACCGTTGGTATTAGCGCCGGCATTGGCCATGGCCACAATGCCGCGTTCGTAAGTATAAGAATCGTTTAGTTCGTCGTTAAAACGATAACCCGGACCACCGCGGCCGGTACCGAGCGGATCGCCACCTTGGATGACAAAACCTTCTTCGCGACGATGAAAAATTAAGCCGTCGTAATAACCTTCTTTGGCAAGATAAACAAAATTAGAAACTGTCATTGGTGCGGTGTCGGCGAAAAGTTCGAAGACGATATCGCCTTTGGCGGTTTTGATACGAATGTTTTTATTTTGAATTTCCTCGGCTGTTAAAGTTCCGGGGAAAGTATAAGTTTTATTTGGGTTCACAGCGGTTGAGGAAGTTGTTGCCGACGAATTAGAACTTGTGGCGGCAGTGTTGGTGTTTTCGGTTGGTGTGGTGGCTTCGGTGGTCTTAGAATTTTCCTCGATCATGGATTCGTTTTTTTGGACATCGACCTGGCCGCAACCGCTAACAAAAAGCAGGGCCAGTGCAAAAAGCACTACGGTTTTTTTATAAGGCATACTAAAAAATTAAAAAACAAAGGTTACCAGAAAAAAGGCCAAAGCCACTATTAACCCACTAGAGGTAATGGCAAAAAACAAATCGGCTTTACCTTTTTGGGATTGACAACAAGTCTTGGTGGCCACGGGTTTTCTTTTGCTGACCGTTTTTTTAACCACCACTGTTGTCTTTTTAACCGCGCTAGGCGGTTTTTTTAAAAAAGCTTTTTTGGACTTTTTACTGGTTGACATATCCTCCTGTTTTTTGTTTTAATTATTTTCTTGAGTTATTATAGCAGAGAAGAAAAAAATAATAAAACTGTGGAAAACTTATGCCCTATTCAACAAAAAACTTCGAACACTTACTTGGTCTAGAAGGTCTAAGCAACCAACTTTTAAAAAATCATTTCGCTCTTTACGAAGGTTATGTAAAAAATACCAACAAACTTTTGGAAGAAAAAACGACTTTGCTCGAAGCCGGCCAAACCAACACTCCGGCTTTCGCCGAACTCACTCGCCGCTTTGGTTGGGAATGGAACGGTATGCGTTTGCACGAACTTTATTTTGGCAATTTAAAAAAAGACGGCGAAGAATTACCAGATATTTCCCCACTCCGAGCCGAGCTCGAAAAAAACTTTGGCGATTTTGAAAACTGGAAAAAAGATTTTCTGGCTCTCGGATCAATGCGCGGTATTGGTTGGGTGATTTTGGCACGCGATTCTGAGACCAAAAACTTGTTCAACATCTGGATCAACGAACACGACACCGGCCACCTCGCCGGAGCCGTACCGCTCCTCGTCATGGATGTTTTTGAACACGCTTTTATGATTGATTATGGTTTGAAGAAAATCGACTATCTAGAAGTCTTTATGAAAAATATTGATTGGGGTGTAGTGGAAAACCGAAGCCGCGGAAATTAGAAGGTAAAAATTTTTTCAAAACAAAAATCGGATTCATTCGAGTCCGATTTTATTTTTTATTTCAATAAAAAAACTCCCACACGAAGGATGCGGGAGGAAGTTAGTTTCGAGACAACCTGAGGTGTTGGCCGGGGAAAATCTCGGTCCACAAGGTTTCGAGAACAACCTCGTGTCCACGAAAAAGTTCGAGGCCGTGACGGTGCGAGCCCGAGCGAGCCCAGTTCGAGAAAGTGTCTCGTCTGTTCTCGTTGTTCCTCAAGGCCTCAAGGAGCGGCCGGAAGAAGGCTGGCAATTCCTCTAGTTTAGCTGTTCGATTCAGGAATTGCCCAATGTTTCGGGCATCAAAACGATCGAACAGCTCTACCAACCTCTCACCATCTAGAAGTTGCCAGACAATTCCGACCAACCGGTAGTCGGTGCGCGCAATAACAGATTCCCAACTCGTGGTGGAGAGTGAATCTGCCACCTTGGGCAGTGCGATGGGCAGGATTTCACCGGCTAGCGCCAAGGACAAAACCTCGAGCAACAGCCGATGACTCCAAGTCATAACACGCGCCGCTTGAAGCATCACTTCCTTGAACTGGAAGAAAATGCTATCCGAGCAGAGCTCTTTGAACAAGTTACGGAAACTATCCCAGTCGACGCGATTCATGAGTTTTAGGACATAAACCAGGTTGTGCTCGTCCCGAGTCATAAAGCCCCAGACTTCAAGAAGTACTCGGGCCTTGTCATCCCAACTCTGACTCTTGTCCGTCAGTATGCGATTGATCGGGACAGTCTCGACCAACTGCTCTTTGGCCGCTTCGGGCCAAACCGCGAAACCTTCGGCCAGCCGCAATAAATCCGCGAGGCTAACGACCTTGTTCGGGTCGTGCCGCCACGGCTCGTTGCGGCGAGCCCAGGTTTCGGCAAGTATCAGTCGGGTGTTCCCTTGAACACTCATAAAAACATGATCGCACCAGAACTCCAGTATCCGATTCGGTTCGGGCATGGTCTGCCCTTCATCGAAGTGGTAGAAATTCCGGGCACTCTCGACCAAACGGCGGAAGGCCTGAAGGCCCAAATTAGCAACGCGCAAGGTCTGTCTATGGTTCAGGCGAGAAAAAATCCGACCATCACAAAAGTCTTGGTCGCGGCCTTCGGTGACTCGAGCAATCTTGGCGGCAACTTCGGCTTCGTGGATTTCACCGAGGTCTTGATCTGGAAATACAGAGGGCGGCAACGTAGCATCTTCATCGGCCAACCGTTGCCATCGCTTCAGTCCAGGAACACGCCTCTCGACAACGCGTTCAAGAAAACTGATAACGTCGTCAAGGTTGCCAAAGACATAGATCTCGGCAGCAAACGGACAACCCGACCCAGCTCGACCAGAAAAACCAATGCCATTGCCAAAAGCCTTTACCAAGAGCCCCATCAAGAAGGGGTACAAAACCCCACCGGCCGGATTCAAACGATGGCGTTCGACTCGACGGAAGTACCGGGCGGCAAAGACTCCAACACCAAGGAGATCTTCAGAAAGCATCTCCGACCAGTTCACCCAGCCGGCCACAGTAATCTCTTCTTTGACCCTAGTGATCAGATCGGTGATAGCTTGCTCTTCGGCAAGTGTGGCCACCGGCAAATTACACGGGTCAAACAAGTCGCTCTCGGAGCGCGACCACATGAAATAGGCCGTGGTGGCATCGGTGATCCCGTAGTATTGCCAGCGTTTGGTACTGTCGGAACGAACACGAACAATGTCTCGCTCACGCAGTTCACGAAGTTGATCACAGATTTCTCGCTGACGAGTCTCAGCGTAGGCAATGAGTTGCTCAATACCAACCTTGCGAGCAATGGCCAAAGCCAAATCCATCTCACTGCGTCGATCTCCCCCGGCACGTTTGATAGCGACCAAACACTCCAGGGCGTAGTTCAGAAAACACAAGATGATGGCCTGAGCGTGAGCCCGATCCTGCATCAAATCCTGGCGCATGGCATAAGAGCTAGCCACATGGGCCGAAACACTCAAAAGTGCCTCAAGACTCCAGCTCCCAGCGATTTCCGGATCTCGTTGCATAACCTTGGTAATGAACCTGGTTTTTTCGGCAACGATCTGAGAAATATCAAAAGTCGCAAGTTGATGACTCATGTTTTACCCCGAATTAGGAAGGAACATTTCTCGACCACATTTATGATCGAGCTTTCTCTTTTCACATTAACAAATCTAAAGAGAGAAAGAAAAGGGTTCAGAGCGACCTCCGAACCCCGTGAAGTTGTTGCCGCTCGTTCGCTCGTCTAGAAGTCGAGGAGCTCGGCTTCGAGCCGGGCCGCGGTCTTGGCCTCGGACTTGATCCCAGCCACCCGGTCCTCAGCCAGGCCAAAAGCCTTTTCCATGGCCGTGCGGTGAACCTCGACGACCTCGTCGAGGAGAGCCGCAGTCTCGAGACTGTCACAACGCTGACGAGCACTCTCCCAGTACCACTCCGGACAGATCTCCCTGAATTCCTCCCAGAGATCATCGTCGATGTCGAACTGGTGGCTCTCGTAAAGGTCAATCAGGAGGGCCAGGAGGTCGTACCCGAGGGCTTCGAGTGTCTCCTCGACCCACAAAACACCCTCGTTCCGGACGACGGAGTTCAGGTAGGCAAAGGCCCGTGCCGGATCGAAGACGACCCGCTGTGACTCGATCTGGCCGGTCGGCGTACGCACGGAGAAAGTGACAGCCTTGGTGAAGGCGTCGAATTCGTCGGACTCGACAGCGTCCACTCGAGCGTCCATGGCCGCGCGTTCCAGCTCGGACTCGTTGACCAAAACGAAGATGGAAGGGTCGAGATAGAAGACCTCGGCCACCTCGTTCGGCTCGAGCAGTTCGATGACCGGCACCAGGTCACCGCAGTCGGCGACCACACGCCTCGACGAATGCAGGGCGACGAGTTTCGTCTCCATTTTCTCGTCCACGACGGGCAGTTCGCCGGCCGCGCAGGAGGCCATGACGATGGCGAGCTGGCGCTCGGTCGGCAGGCCCCGCACGAGGGCCCTGGCCGAAGTCGGCCCCATGGACATGAGAGCCGCGGCCGTGACCTCGGCCGGCTCCATGTCGGAGACGATCTGGTCGCGGCGGATGGCGATCTGATCTTGGGTGAGGGTGACGAGTGATTCGTTGTTCACAGTTGACTCCTGAGTCGGGGTGGTGGTATTGGCAGGATAACAAAACTACAATCATGGAAACTACTGTTTCCACTGTCCTTTAGAGACACTAAAACCTAACAAAAAAAGACTGTCTTGTCAATGCCAAAACAATCTTTTTCCAAAAACCTCTTATTTATTCAAAATCTCTTCCACAATTAGACATTAGAAATTAAAAATTAGACATTCCCAACCTCTTCCCACGGCACTCCTTCCCTACCAAACTGCCCGTACACCGCCACCGAACGATAGCGCGGTTTTTTGAGATCGAGTTTTTTGACAATTGACTCGAGTTTAAAATCAAATTTTTCTTTGACCAAATTCGTAAAATCCATTTTTGCGCCGCGAGATTTTTCGCCCACCGCCCGAACCTCGATCATTATCGGTTCGGAGCGACCCAAGGTATAAACCAAAGTAACCATGGCTGATTCGGCCAAACCTTGGGATACCAAATACTTGGCCACATAGCGAGCCATATAAGCTCCGGCTCGCTCGGCCCGCAACGGATCTTTGCCGATTGGCGAAGCGTCACCGTGCGGAATTAAACCACCATAAAAATCCGCGGCTGGCCGGCGCCCGCTGGCGCCGGCATCGGCCTGAAAACCACGACTGGAAAACGAACCAATGGGATTGATAAAAATCTGAACATCATCACTGCCAATAATCGGATAAATAACTCGCGCCAACAAATTGGCTTTAACATCATTCGGAGAAACATCGGCGGCGTGACTAGCTAAAAGCGTCACTGCGAAAATTTTCTTGCCATCCATAACCACCTGAGCTTTGCCGTCTTCACCGAGCCAGTGAAACATCGGATCAAGTTTTCGCAAATCATCAAGACGACGCACCAAACCTTGAGCCAAAACAAACGGCAGTGGTAAAAACTCACGAGTCTCACGAGTAGCATAACCATTCACCACAACCGTATCGTACGAACCAACGGTTTTCAACATCTCTTCCGAAGACGGCTCGACGTTTACAAAAACTTCCACTTCATCTTGATAACCAATCTCGGCATAAATCTGCTTAGCTAAAGCGGCCACATCAAAATCAGCGGTAGAATTAACCTCCCCGCCAATCATAATCATGCCATGCGAACCGAGGACTTTAATATCCAAACGACTCTCCGGATCGCGACGCAAATACTCGTCTACGATTCCGTCGGCTATTTGATCGCAAATTTTATCCGGATGTCCGGAAGCCAAGGCTTCAACAGCTTTTAACATAAGGCGGCCTTAGGTTAACAAATTTTTGAAAAATCGGCAATTATCTGATATAGTAAAAAGGTAATTCATAATCATTTAAAAATATGAGTGAAATTGACCTCTCGCCAATTTTGGCAGAAATCAGAGCGCTTAAAGATAAAATCGATACAATTAAATCCAAAATCGAAAGCAGCGAAAGTAGTGGTTTGGTTAAAAACAGCAAAATCACTGAACTAAGTGGAAAAATAGACACCGCCGTCTCTGATATTCGCAGTGCTATTTCGAGCAGTTGTTCGAAATAATTATCAAACTCGTTAACTAAAACCTTGTCTTTCTTGCGTGACGCTCGAACAGATGAAGAGCGAAACAAACAAACTATCAACCACAAACAAAAAAATCACCGATTAAACCCGGTGATTTTTTGTTCCACATCAACCCAACAGAATCGCATACATCTCTTTTGACGAGATGTCTAGCGAGAGAGCGTTAAACTTCTCGCCAAATTTAATGAACATGATTCTGTCAGGCTGGTGTGGAGGGATTAATAATTTCTAATTAGAAATTAAAAATTAGACATTTCCAACCCAACCCTCAACTGAACTCTCGAGAAACTCGAGCTCTCGGTTAAGGCCAGCACGAATGCAAGATGTGCGGGACGAGTGGTGTCCCCACATCGTTCGTGCGGAGACCCTTGTTTTTTCCGGCCAGCATAACCTGAGCCGGTTGTCTTCCCACCGGGAGGTGGGTCAGGGTCGGAGGAGCAGCGGATACATATCCTCTGCCGACTCCTTTTGGTTGCGAATCGGAGCTGTCTTAGGCAGCTGCCGATTCTAGGTGGTGAAGGAATTAAGCGCCTAAGACGCAGAAGTTTGCTGTCCCTCGAGGAAATCCCCGGAGGTCCGATCTGAGGCAGGAAATCTTATCTGGCCAGATCAATGGTTGGTCACGACAAGCGCAACCAATGGTGAACTCAAAGCAGAGGGCCGAGTTCGAACCTAAAACCATTTCTAGCCAGAGATCCACAATCCTCTCGGGACAGCAAAACATTGAGAAGGAGGTGTGGGCGGCCGCTTTTTCACCCGCGCGGCCGCCCTTTTTTGGCTTTTTGTTTTCCCTTGCGCGTCTCATCGACGCGCCCCCTGCTTTAGCCATCACGAAGACGGCACTGACAGGGGCCGGGCATGGGCCACCTCCTTTTCTCAACTAATCTTCCGAGCAACTCAGAAAATTGGTTGAGTTGAGGAGGGAAAACAGGGTGCAACCGTTCTACCCTCCTCGAGGTCTCGCGACACTTTTCGTCCCCGCGAGAAGATGGGACTAGGTTGTGCCAGGTTGCCAGCCTGGCGTTCTCGGAGACACTTGCCTTCGTATTCAGTCTTCTGTTCAGAACTCGTGCAGGATTTGACAGCCGATGGAACCCCCGAAACGCTTTTACACGCTCCGGATAGGATGTTACCCCGTGCTCATCAAAATTCCTTTTGAATTTCCTGAACTTCCAACAGAACACTACTAACAAGCCGCAAATTTATTTATGTGATTTCTCACACAAATCTGCGTCCTCGCAGACCACCTACATTCAGTACTTCACAGCTGCGGATGATGTCTCCGATCAGACTATGTTTCCCTTTTAGTGGTAAAATTCGCGCTACCGACTCCGGTTGGACTTTTATGTATCCACGGCCTGGGCGCCAACAATCCCAGGCTCGCTTCCTGTCAAAATCGCATCAAGCCTCCTTTCGAGGCGACGGGCTTTTAACACCATCGTTCGCCTATAAGCCCGAGAAAAACTCGGCGGCGATGGGCCAAGAAACGTTACGGTTTCGCATCTCCCCAGTCTTGGCTCTGGGGGTTAGCGGGAGTTCGTTTACACGAACCCCGAAAGGTGACTCATTGGCCACCTCCATTGCGCGATTGGCCCGCGCTCTGCCGCCTCGACACAAATCGAGGTCTTTTCCCGCCTTTTCCATGGCCCGTGTTGAAGTGGGCTGGCTGGATTGGCGGGGATGGCTCACCGAGAACAATGCCTTTTCCCCAAGTCTCGGCGCTCAGGGGGCTACGAATTTTGGGGTCCTCTACACGAACCCCGAGGGATAGCCCATCGGGCCTCCTCTGCCCAAGCGACAAACGATGGCGCCGGGCGGTTGGGGAAGAGATTGGACCGAGGGCCGGGTGTCTGGCGGCGGCGCGTTGCGCAGGCGCGGCCAGAGAGCCCCATGGTGGTGTCCTTTCTCTTCCGTGGTTTCCTGTACCCAGTCCCGAGACACTCACAGGTGCTCGACGGGTCAGGGGGATGGACAAACTCTTCTGCCATTCCGGTGCAACAGTCCTGCCTTTCCGCGAGATGCAGAAGACAGCGTTCACCGGCGGCTGAGTTTATCGATCAGTGCCCCCGAAATCTACGACTCGCGGGTCATAAACTTTGGGGGCATTAAAAATAATTTTCAATTATTTTTAATTTGGAATTTTTCGCTCAGATGACCAGAAGGCATCCGGAAATATCTGCTTTCCGAGCTCGATTAACTTCAGGGACGTAGAACGTATAAAGCATCAAGTTATTCGGAAACGATATTTTCCAGAAATCTTCTGGACACTGGTGAAGATTTCACCAAAGGGTATCCGGAAATATCAGCCTTCCGAACCCGATGGTCTTCAGTGACGCAGAGCGTATGAAGTATCAGGCACCTCGGAAGCGGTGATTTCCAGAAATCCTTTGGTCGCAAGCTTAAATAAAAACGGGCTTGCGTACCTAAAAGAGATATACAAACCCGTTGTTATGACCAATTTACCCCGGTCCAGGGCTCTCTCTCCTCTTCAATTTTGTGGAACGTACGCGCCTTAGGTCTTCACTCCCAAGCCGCATATTACAAGAATTAATATATCATATTTTTACGACTTTGTCAAGAGTAAGAGGCTTTTTAAAGCTCAAATTAGCCTAATTTAAAGGATAGAAAAAACCCAAAAAGTTGACAAAACTGCTAAAAACCCCTATCCTCCAGGCGTTCCTTTCACCCACACAGAGCAGGAAAATGTCAGAAAGCCACACTGTTCCCGCCAACCCAACCCTGACCATCGGTTGCCTGATCAACCAAGGAGATCCGATCGGGGCTGCCCGAACGGCTCAACAAGCCATCGGCGAACGCTACCGACTCCCACCAGAACTCGCCGACCGCCTGGTTCGGGCCTGCGCCAGCGCCCCCGAATACGAACCAGACTTCGTGGCCTACTTCGCCGCCTGCTTCGTCGCCTCAGGCCACCCGGTCTTTTTCGTTCGAGGTCTGAGACAATTTTTGGACGACAAATCCAAGAGAACCAGCCGAGATTTCTCCAAGGCTATTCGTATCCTTGATGGAATTCTCGGCGATCGCATCTCCAGACAAGGTCGTCGGAGCTTTCCTTACTAGTCAACACTTCCTTCCCCAGCCTTCTGGCTGGTCTTTTTTTTACAAAATCAACATAGCATCGCCAAAAGAATAAAAACGATATTTTTCTTTCACTGCTTCCTCGTAAACCCGCAAAATATTTTCTCGGCCGGCAAGAGCTGAAATTAAAACCAAAAGCGTGGATTTTGGTAAATGAAAATTTGTGACAAGACCGTCGATGATATTAAATTTAAAACCCGGAGTGATAAAAATATTTACTTCG
>Ga0076220_112_pt1 | contig 17706 bp, 17 predicted proteins | sample RifGroE2_FD_67844 | JGI IMG/M metagenome (GOLD analysis project Ga0076220, IMG submission 67844) | Parcubacteria (Uhrbacteria) bacterium GW2011_GWE2_45_35
GCCGAGCGTGTTGTTCAAGGTTTGTCCGGACCCCGACCGTTGGTTTTGAATATCGACCACCATATCACCAACCCGCGTTATGGTCACCTTCATCTTGTTGATCACGAAGCTCCGGCTACTTGCGAAGTTGTTCATCGTTTTTTTAAAGAGAATAAAATTACCATCAACAAACATATTGCCACCTGTCTTTTTTCCGGATTGATTTTTGACACCACGGCGTTTTCAAACGACGCCACTAACGCCGTGGCTTTTTCGAGTGCCTCGGAACTTATGTTTGCCGGTGCTCGTGGCGGCGAGGCTATTCGTTTGCTTTTGAAAAATCGTTCGGTTTCGGCTTTGCGATTGTGGGGTGTTGCTTTGGAGCGTTTGTGGTTTTATGAAGAGCTACAGGCAGTGGCTACTTGTATTACCCTTCAAGATTTAGAAATGTTCGAGATTGATGAAGAAGAGATTGGTGGTTTACATAATTTTCTTAAAGGCGTTATCGATCACGACACAACCTGCGTTATGTGCGAAAAATCCGACGGCAGTGTTAAAATCAGTTTGCGTACCGACAGCGGCGATGTCGCCTCGATTGCCCGAGCCCGCGGCGGCGGCGGCCATGCCAAAGCCGCTGGTTTCTCAGTTCCCAACTCTCGTCTGGTTTGCGCGGCCGACGGTTGCTGGAGGGTGGAGAATAAACTTTAAAAAGTTTGGTTTTCTGCTATAATAAAAAAGCTATGAAAAAGGTTCAAAATAAAATTTTCCGTTTATTTTTTCCAACAAAAGATCCGTTGAAGATTAAAAAAAAGTATCAGCTTCCGGAAAGCGTCAATTTTTCTCTTCGATTAACTCCAGACGGTTGGTTTGTTTTGACCATGCCCGATCACCCTGGTTTGATTACCGAGGCCCAAAGTCATCAAAGTTTGATCGAAATGATGAACGACGCGATCTTAACTTATTATGATGTTCCTAAAAGAGAAGCCGATATTGTTTACGATCGCATAAACATCGGCGATTTTTCGGTTCAATATCATGGTGAGCTTAAAACTCAGCCGGCTTAGTTTATGGGGGAGTTGAATTTTGATCATCGTCAGTGTCTTTGTGCATTGAAGTACTTGGGGTTTAGCCTCGGAAATAAGAGATCTGGTCAGCACGATAAGTTTTATCCGCCGTCAGAGATTGCCGAAAAAATCACCGGTCTTCAGCCAAGATTTATAATGATTCCTCGACACAAAAAACTTCATTGTCAATCAGAAATAATTTCTGAAATCAAAGCCATGGGCGGCGATGATTTGGTAAAATCGTTTAAAGATAATTTATAATCAATTTATGTCCTTCTTAATCCCAACGGTCATCGAAAAAACCAGTTATGGCGAGCGCGCTTACGATATTTATTCGCGTCTTTTAAAAGATCGCATTATTTTTCTCGGCACCGAGATCGATGATTCGGTGGCCAATATTATTATCGCTCAGCTACTTTTTTTGGAAAGCCAAGATAAAACCAAAGATATCAAGCTCTATATCAACTCACCTGGTGGTTCGGTTACGGCTGGTATGGCCATTTACGATGTTATGCAATATGTGAAGCCGGATGTCTCCACGGTCTGCGTCGGCATGGCTGCTTCCATGGGTGCGGTCTTGTTGGCTGCTGGTGCCGAAGGCAAGCGTTTTGCCTTGCCGAACGCCGAAGTCATGATTCACCAAGTCCTCGGTGGTTTTCAGGGTCAAGCTACTGATGTTAAAATTCATGCTGAGCGTATTTTGAAGATCAAAGAAAATCTAAACAAGATTCTGGCTCACCATACCGGTCAGCCGCTAAAGAAAATGGAACAAGACGCCGAACGCGATTATTTCATGAGCGCCGACGAGGCCGTGAAATATGGATTGATCGACAAGGTGGTCAAAAAAATGTAAAAAATAAAATCGTGTGTAACATTCGTAGAGACAGGGCACCGCCCTGTCTTTTTGAGTAAAAAAATTCTGTCGCTAGTGCGGCAGGTGGAGAGAGCTCGGAAAAGGAAGTTGGTGGGCTACTCGTCGTAGTTGTCGCCGGTGTCGACCGGACAATTTTCGTCGATTTCGCCGTCGCAGTTGTTGTCGAGGCCGTCGCAGGTTTCGGTGGCTCCAGGATTGATCCATGGGCTGAAGTCATTGCAGTCGGAGCTGTTGGTGACATAACTGTCCGGGAGGCCGCAGTAGGTGTTGAACAGATAGTCGGGGTTGCCGTATCCATCGTTGTCAGTGTCGCGGTAGTAGGTGGCGAGGTTTTCGAGGTAGCCGTCGACACCGTCACAGTTGCTGTCTATGTGGTCGCCACAGACATTGTCGGCCGCGTCCGGGTTGATCTCGGAGTCGGCGTCGTTGCAGTCGACACTGTCGGCATAGCCGTCGCAATCTTGGTCGTTGTTTTTGCAGTCCTGTGGTCGACATCCGACAGAGAGAAGGAAGAGAGGGAAGATGAGGGCGAAACGGTTCATGACAACCTCCTCGGCAAGGAAGAAAAGAGCGGTTCTGAGGTGATAGTATAACGGAATGGGTTTTAAATCAATATTTTTTTAAACAAAAGCCCCGTCGCAAAGCGGCGGGGGCAGAAGGGTGAAGAGAGGCTGTGGGCGCCTACCGGTCGACGCAGACCCCGACGCCGAGGTCGCGGAGCCGGCGGTCGAGGTCGTCGAGGCAGGCTGGCGGCTCGGGGATGTCGTCCTGGCTCGCGAGCTGAGCCTGGACGACATCCAAATCCTGCTCTCCGAGCCAGTCCTCGATCCACCGAACCGGGGACAGACCGGCGTTCTGGCGGGCGCGGGTGATCATGGCGGCCGCGGTGACCACCTCGACCCAGAGGTCGGAGTAGCTGTTGAGCAGCTCTCCCTGGTCCATGCACAGGCGCTGTGCCCGGCGGGCCTGACGGCCACGCAAGATCTCGTCCGTGTCCGGGAAGGACAGGACCGCCTGGTCGAGGCGGGCGATGTCACCTACGATGGCGACGCTCATCTGGGTGAGCTCGCCCAGGGTCTGGTCGTAGTTGGTGTAGAGCCAGTCGGTCTGGTCTCTCTCGGTGAGGGTGAAGGCCATGCCCGCCTGGCTGGCAAGGCCGGTCGCGGCCAGGCTCCGCAGCACGGCCGCCTGCTGGGCGAGGAGCGCGCCGATCTCGTCTCCGGTGTCGATCTGCTGGCAGGCGTTGGCGTTCGCCTTGGGCCAGACGATCATGTTGCCGGCCTTCAGGTAGAAGTTCTGGGGGGCCACCTGCTGAGACGGCACTTGCTGCCATACCGTGACGGAGCGCAAGACCGTCTCTTCGTCATCGGCCGTGGTGGCGGTGGGGGCGAGGGCGGGTTCTTCGGTGACGCTCGGCGTCTGCGTGGGAACCCTTTCGGTTTCACCGGTCTGGAGGTCGATGACCCAGGCTCCGGACTCCGGCGGCGCGGCAGCTTGGTGGAACTCGACCTCGGGGTGCTCGGCGCAGTACGTGTCGATCGCGTGCTGCGGCACTCTGGCCTGGGTGGCGGTGGGGGCGAGGAGAGCGAGGGTGAGGGCGAGGGTACGGGTCATGGGGGCTCCTGGGATCGGGTGCAATGTGCACCCTTGGGGTGGAACCGTCTTTACCGAGGTGGCTAGACGGTTATGGGTCAGCTTGGCTGGACTCGGTAAGATACATCTTTTTTGTGGTTTTGTCAATATTAGAATTAATCAAAAATAAAAAAACAAGGTTTTTTGCCTTATTTTTAGCAATTCGGCCTTTTAGCCCTTGACAGTTTCCTTAATATCTACTAAGATACTTCGTCAATCGTTTAAAACAAAATCCCCCTTCGCTCAAGGTGAGCATTGGAGGATTCACCGTTGCCATAAGGAATCTGCAGGCACGACAAGCATGGGATTTCAGCCGTGGATGACCGGGTTTCGACTCGTTCAATCCTCGTCTAAAATTTCTTGCCTGCAGTTTCTTCGTGACAACGGTTTTTTTGTTTATCCGCCATAGCTCGCCTCGAGCGACGGTGGATGCATCAACGGTGGATTTAGTGGTAGTGATTTTTCCTTTTTCTTTTTTTAGCCGACCGGTGAATTTTTATCCACCAGTGGTTAATTTGATAGTACCCGGTCTGTAAATTTTTGCAATGATTTTTTGTGGATAAGATTTTATTTTTTTATTCCGTGACCGGCAGAGGTTCTTCTTCGGTCAATAAACCTTCCTCCTCTTCGCCTGTTTCTTCCCCAACTTCTTCTTCGGTTATTTCTTCAACACCAATCAAACAAATTTTTGGCAAAGGACGATAGTGAGATTCAAAAACCGTTTCTTTTTGGGTGCCGTCGAGGTGAGTAATGGTATAGATAAAAGTGGTGTCGGCTCCGACGTGGGCTGATTGGCATTGCTCGACCCCGGGTTCTAGATCGGTGGTTTCGATCATTTGAGTTTCGCCAACCGGAATCCAGCGGATTACTGTTGGTGGTGTGTAAGAGGCTTGTCGGCCATCAGCTGTGCCCCAAAAAGAAAATCGCAAAGTTGTGGTAGCTTCATCAATTTCGGCCTGAAAGAGGATATAATTTCCGGTGTCGTTTATAAATTTAAAATCAGGTGCCGGATCGTAAATAGTGGCATCGGTGCCGGGGTTGTTGTTGGTAGGATCGTTGTAATAAGAGACCACCAAGGAGTGGTTGCGACGATTAGTGATATCAAGTCCAGAATTCATGGCCGCTCTAAAAGTCGTGGTGCCAATTTGGCAAAGTCCGCCGCCAATTTCCGGTTCGATTTTATCACCTTTAATAACCAGCTCAGATAAATATCCGTTTTCGGTTGTGAATGGTTTTAGGGCAGCCAGAAGGGAGAATTCTTCGCCCGGAGCAATAAGCAAGCCATTTAAAAGATTCACGCCATTCTTGATATTTTTAATGCGATTGCCGGGACTGCCGCGGTAATTAGAGGTGCCCACCCCCAGGACTTCTTTTATTCCTAAATCATTAACACCACCGGTTTTAACCAAAGACTCAGTAACCACTATTGCCAACTCAACCGATTTGCTTTCGTCGGTGTTGTTTAACATTTGGGACAAAGCCGAGGCAGTGTCAGCGCGGTTAATAGTTAAACCGTCAGAACTTGGTTGAAATTCAATAACGCGATTATTTTCCAGTTTTAATCTGGCATCAACTGCCGGCTTTTCGATCTCAAGAGCCAAAGAATCAAGAAGAGGTAAAATTCCGTTTTCAGAAACAGCTAATTCAATTTGATTTTTTTCATTCAAAATTGGTTCTAGGGCCAAACTTAAATCTGTTGCCGAAATTTCCCAGGCTTGTTCCTTGAAAGTTATGGTGTACGGAGCGTTGTTTAAGATTTCTTCGGCTTGAGGAATAAGAGCTTCGGCTTGGTTTTCTAGAATTGTGGGTTTGGCCAAGGTTCTCGACATGACAATTGGTTGTCGATCAAGATTGACCAAAAGATTTTTTAATTCTGAAAAAAAAGTTTCTGTCGGAATGGTTAAACCGTCGGCCGAGGCGGTTACCGTGCCTTGCCAGAGGTCGGCCTCTTTGGTGAAAACAAAATCGGCGTCGGTGGCAAGTTGAATACTATCCGGAAAGGCGTTTAAAACCATTTTGGTTAATTGATCTTCGTCCAAACTGACGGGTATTTTGATTTCTGATTTGTGGATTAGGGCATAGGCAAAGGTGAAGGGAAGCCAGATTTTGTTTTTGGTGCGGTTTGCGGCTATGGTTTGGTTAATAGCTTCGTCGACGTCAAAAATTACATACTCGCCAGTTTCGGTGCTGACCGGAGAAAGTGCGACTACACCGGATTTGCCGTCTACAAAAAGTTGGACTCCTTCGAGTAAAAATTTATCAACTTCAGAATTAATAGTTTGTTTGGCAGTTTCAAAATCCTTCCCGCCAATTTTTATGGAACCGATTCGAACATTGGGTGCGATCCGGTTTTCATAAGATTCGGCCCAAACAAAAGTTCCGGCATAACCAATCACAACAATCACCGCGCCAATTATTAGAGCGATTTTGGTTGGTTTTGAAAACACCTTCGGTTTGTCAGAAGGTGTTGGAATTTCGTCTGGCAGGAGAGGCAGGTGCATAGGGGTGGAAAATTTTTAAATTACCATTCCACCACATCAACTTCTGAAGCTGATTCGGTTTTGGGAATGGTTATACTTAAGATGCCGTTTTTTAAAACCGCGTCGGCAGCCTCGGGGCGGACATGACTTGGTAAAACCACAGATCGGGAAAAAGTGCCCCAAAAACATTCTTGAAGATGGTTGGTGGTATTTAGCCAATGATCGCATTGATGCTGGCGCTGGCCGCGAATGGTTACGGTATCGTGCGTTACGGTAATGTCCAGATCATCGGCGCTGGTGCCGGCCACGGCCGAGCGAATATAAATATTATTTTCGTCTTCTAAAACATCGACCGAAAGTTGGCCTTCGTGTTCGGGGAGCCAGGCCAAGTCTTCGTTGGTTGGTTGGAGGGTGGTCATAGGTTTGGGGGAGAGAGATTTTTAAGTTAAGATTCCCGGCTAGCTTTTTACTTTATAGTGTTTAACAAATTCGTATGCCGGACCAACACTTAGGCCAACAATAGCGATCCAAATAAGTTCTTCTATAGGCAGGCCACCAAGGAGAAAGCCGGAAAGGCGCTCGCTTTGCCAAAAACTGGCCGCGGTTTCGGGAAATAATTGGACAAAGAAAACTTGCTCCAGGCCAAAAACCAAAAGGGCCAGAAACAAACCAGAAAAAATCGCGTCGAGTAAAAGATCGTGGCGATCGGCAATGATGTAGGTAATAATTAAAAGACCGCCGACCATAAAAGCATAGCTCGAGTTGATGGGAAAAAGAAAAAGCGCTGTTAAAGAAATTAAAGCCCAGGCACCAATTATAATAATAAGAGTTGCCAACCAGTTGAGCGGATGCCGACCACCAAAATGTTTGCGACGAAAAGGAACCAGTCGGCGGCCAATCAAAATTTCGTAAGCCACCGCGGCCACGCCGGTCATCGAAAAAGCGAAAATTAAATCTTCTATGCCAATAAAACCATTGGCCAAAATTCCACCAGCCCGATAATCAACCGCCGCTACCATCAAAATAGCCGGTGTCAAAATCAAACCTGCCAAACTCATAATGATTTGCTCGCGACGAGTGCTTTTTCCGAAGAAGAAAAATAAGGACCAAATAAAGAAAAGGACCAAAGAGACTAAAAGGAGAGGAAGATGAAACATATAAAAATAAAATTCTATTTTCATTGTATAACTTTTTTAAGTAAAGGGGAAGACGAATTTTGCACAATTTAAGGTTGACAACGCGGTTTATAAATGTTGAGATATTGTCGCAACAATGTGTACCGGAGGCAACCGTGCCCGAGCTCGTCTACGTCGATCCCCGAAAGTTCACCCATGCCCCAGTCGCTCACTTGAATCTGGAGAAGCTCTTCCAAGAACCGTGGAGTCTGCCAAGTATTCGACCACCGGAGATTCCTGATGTTCTCAGGATTCGGTTGGCCGGCCAGCAAATACCATTGATGGCCGTTCTCCAACTTGGGTTGGAGGACATTCGGACTGATATCGACTTGCATGACGGAGTTTCCGTCCCACATCTTTACTGGAACGCCATGGTTTTGCCGGCCGGAATCAGAGAAGTGATCCTGCGCCTGCAAATTCGAGACCTGAATGGACCTCGATTCCTGATCAAGGAATTTCTGAAATCGTTGGCCGGCTTGCCGGTTGGTCGAGGTGCCCGTGTGGTCGTCTTCGCCGGTCTCAAACAAGACGGAAGCGACTTCGTTATGTTCGATTGGTCGGCACTCGACGGTATCAATCGAATTCGAGAAAACAACCTTCGGTTGGAGAAGCAATTCAAGGAATCGTTTTGGTCAGGTCTGTTTCGACGTCTCTTGCTTCAACCGCGGCCGCCCGCTCCCGGGGTGGTGGAGATTCCTGACGAGGTTCCGATCTTGGATCCCTGGTATGACCCAGAGCTTCAACCAATTGTGGAGAAAGCAGTCAAAGGCCCCCTCAGTCAAGCGGTCGAGAGCTTGCTCCACCAGATGATTCTTATGCCCGAGATTTATCAGCAGCTCAAAGACAAGAAAATTCCGCTCGGGCAGTTCGCTTTCACCAGGTTAGAGACTGCCATGGTCGACACCTCACTCCGTTCGGCTCGCAATTTCACGCGTCTCTACTAGCTCTTTTCCTTCTTCGCGGAACTTCGGTTCCGTTTTTTTATAATTCGATCCTCTCCCTAGACGTGGAGGATTACAGATGATTGCCAAGAATTTTGATTCATGCTAATCTCATCAGCCAATTCGTTTTTTCGCGGAGGAGATGAAAATGCGTGCGTTCTTTTTGGTGATTCTGGCCATGGCTTGCTACGCCTCCCAGAACGTCATTGTTGATCAAAAGCTTCGGCCAATCCATCCGATCGCGGTTACAGCTATTGTGACCGGAACTGGTTGTCTTATTTCTTGTCTCATCCTGGCTGGTCGTCAGGTTTTCGGACTTCCGACCGTGTTGCCTTCTGGTCCACAGATTCTTTTCGTAATCATGGCCGGGCTCTTTGTCTGCGCGGCCGACATCAGTTTTTTCTTCGGATACAAAGCCGGGGCTTCGCTGGCGTTGGCCACCACAGCGCCGATCACTTTGCCTCTTTTTGCTTGGGGCTTCAACTACCTTTTCTTTTCTCGCCGAACCCCGAGTCTCTACGAACTCATCGGTTGGGTTTTGGCCGGCGCTGCCCTCACTATGGTGTACCTCGGCCGGTCAGAAGATTTGTCTCGGTAAGAGGTGCTCTTGCACAGAACTTTGGTTCTGTGTTTTTTTTACCTCTCCTCGGCCAGGTTGTTGGCGGGTGGATGGCTGCTGACAACTGGCCGACCCTCTTCGTGGGAGGGAGTTTTGAGGGATAAATAGGTTTTGTTTGACGCCGAATTGTTAGGATGGTAATTTAGTTTTCTCAACGTTCTTTTTGCAGGAGGATACATCTATGACCATGCCACTGCATCTTGTTTTGGTGCGTCACGGTGAGAGCGAGGGCAATATTGCCCAGAAGCAAGTGAAACAAGGTGATGATCGACTCATGCGTGAGCTTGATCGAGTACACACCGAAGCCTGGCGTTTGAGTGCGCTCGGCCGGTGGCAGGCCGAAACCATCGGGCCTTGGTTGCGTCAGGAATTTTCCGAAGGCTTTACGCGTTACTTGACCAGCTGGTACGTCCGAGCTATGGAGACAGCTTGTCTTCTGGATTTGCCTGAAGCCGATTGGTTTCCTCATCCCATGCTTTCGGAACGCAACTGGGGTCAGCTCAGCTCGGCCACTATCGAACAGCGCAATTCTGGTTCCTTAAGCATGGATTTGGCACGACAGAAGCGTGACGGTGTTTGGTGGAGTCCGGCCGGTGGCGAATCGATCGCCGGAATTCTACCGCGTCTGCACACGCTTCTTGACTCGTTTCACCGTGAGCAGTCCGCGGGCACAGTTATTGCCGTTTGTCACGGCGAAGTCATGTGGGGCACAAGGATCTTGCTCGAACGGTTGACGCCGTGGCAGTTCCGGGCTCTTGATGAGTCGAACCGGCCGCATGATCGTATTCACAACTGTCAAGTCATTCACTATTCTCGAGTTAACCCAGTTGTCCCCGATGACGTTCGAACAAGGTTGTCTTGGATGCGTTCAGTTTGTCCTTGGGACACAACGCTTTCCAGTAACGAATGGAGATTGATTGAACGTCCCAGGTTTAACAATAAGCAGCTTCGTGAGATCGTTGCTCACTACCAGCGTTTCTTGCCAGACAACGAGTAAAGACTGTGTCCACTCGTTTTCTTCCCGTCCTTTTCGGACGGTTTTTTAAAACAAAAAACACCAGACAAACTGGTGTTTTTTGTGGTGACCCCACCGGGAATTGAACCCGGATTGCAGGCTTGAAAAGCCCGCGTCCTGACCATTAGACGATGGGGCCGGGGTGGATTTTTTGAATTTTCTAATTGTCAAATTTTCCAATTACGGCGTGGTTATGATAAGGGAAAATAAAAAAAGTGTCAAGAAGCTAAAATAAAAAGTTTTAGACCATTTTGTTTGTATTTTTAGTAATTATCAAAATCAACAACTCTTTTAATTTCTTTGGATCTTAAAAATTTTGGTAAAAAAAGCGCCAACCTTGATGGGGAAAGTGGGTTGGCGGAGAGAGCCTGGGCGTCGGGGAGACGAACAGGGAAACGGAGGCGCCGTCAGACAGCTTTGGCAAAGGCTACTTCCTCGGAAGACGGTGGATTGATCCGGCTAACCACGAAGCGTGGTTCGGCCGGGAGGGTCAGGCGCAGTCCGAGAACAGCGTCAGTGGGTCCAAGCGCTTGAAGGCGTGGCCACCACAGACGGGCATCGGGCCACATCTTGTCCACTGGAGCTTTTTCCGAACGGTAGAACTTGAGCCAACTGAACTCTTTTCTGCAGGCACGAGGCGTGCCGCGAATTATGGTTCCGCGGAACACATGGAGTTCGATGTTGTGCTCAGGCGTACCCTCGAAGAAGATCTGGAAGACTCCGACCGGGCGGAGTTTTCCGACACTGACTCCGTGAACTTCCTCCTTGATCCCGCGATAAGCCGCTTGGAGCGGTGTTTCGCCGGGTTTGACCGTCTCTGACGGGGGGATGATTCTCCCCTTGTGACGCCCCTGATTGTTGAGACCGAGCAAGACGTAGTTCCTGCCAGGTCTGGTTATGAGGGAGATTGCTGCTTGGCGTATCACGGCAGCCTCCTTAGTCGTCCGGACCCGCTTTTATTGCACTCCTTTTTTGAATAAAAGTCAAGGTTTGCTCGGGTTTGGTTTTGTGATATGCTGGATTTGTTGAATTATTATTTTATTGTCATCTAATCATCTTTATGTCAGATTATTTTCGAGAGTATCGGCCGCCCGAAGCTGAGCCAAAAAACCAACACCAGTCCAAACGAAAGAGATCGAGAAAAAAATTAAGATCACTTCTTTTAAACACGGTGGTGGGGCCGGCGGACAAAACAAAAATAAAGTATCTTCATCAGCCGATTTACGGCTATCTCTTGATAATTTGGATCCAAAATTTTTTTCTGATACTGAAAAAGTTTTGATAAAAGAATATTTTGTTAAAAAGCACCCCGGACAATGGGTTGGATCGACTTCAGAAATTCACATGGTCGCCAGTGGAGAAAGAGATCTCGCGCAAAACATTAAAGAGGTTAAACAGAGATTATTGACGGCAATCGAAGAAGCTTTAAATCCTCCGGAAGAGCGGAATAAAAAGATCCCTGAGATTGCCAAGAAGAAACGAAAAGCCGCGGGGCGGGGGGCCAAACTGGCGGAATGGAAAAATAAGAAAAAACAACCTTTAGATTAAAAAATAATTATTTAAAAACTAAATTCATTTATGGAAAATCTTTTTCCTCTGATAATCCTAGTGGTTATCCTTTTCTTTGCCTGTCTGAAACAGGTTAACCAATACGAACGCGGCGTTAAGTTTACGATGGGTAAATTTTCCGGCATTGTCAATCCTGGTTGGTATCCAATTGTGCCGGTTTTTCAATCTATTCGCAAAGTAGATATGCGTCTTAAAGCGATTGATGTGCCGTCGCAGGACGCCATCACCAAAGACAACGTCTCGGCCAAAATCAACGCGGTTATTTATTACAAAGTCGTTGATGCGGCCAAAGCCATTCTAGAAGTCGAACGCGTTGATTACGCCGTTCTTCAGTTGGCCCAAACTACAATGCGAAATATCGTCGGCGAGGTTACTCTTGATGAATTGTTGAGCCAACGCGGAGTTATTTCCGATAAAATTGAAAAACTTGTTGACGAAGCTACTTTGGGTTGGGGGGTCGAAGTCACTGTTGCAGAACTGAAAGACATCAACCTGCCGCAAGAAATGATTCGTACTATTGCCAAGCAAGCAGAAGCAGAGCGCGAACGCCGCGCTGTTATCATCAGTGCCGAGGGCGAGGTAGCTGCTTCGGAAAATTTGGCCAAGGCCGCTAAAATACTTTCTGATTCTCCCGGGGCTTTGCACCTTCGCACATTAAATTCGATCAATGATATTTCTTCCGACGCTTCAAATACGGTTATATTTGCCGTACCACTGGAGGTATTGAAGGCGTTTGAAGGATTCGCAAAAAAATAGTTGCTGTGCGTATATTGGGTATCGAGACCAGTTGCGACGAGACTTCGGTGGCCATTATTAGAAATTATGACAACCGGAGTTTTGTTATTGAAAAAAGTTTAATCGCTTCACAAGCAGCCAAACACGCCGAGTATGGTGGTGTGGTTCCCGAGGTCGCGGCGCGTTGTCATGTTGATGTTGTCTTTCCGCTTCTCGAAGCGGCCGGAGTGCCGCGCGACGGCTCGGGAGTCGACGCTATCGCCGTGACCGCCGGGCCAGGTTTGGTTCCGGCTTTGCGAATTGGTGTCGAGGTGGCCAAAACTCTGTCCTGGATCTGGAAAAAACCACTGGTGGCCGTAAACCACATGGAAGGCCATATCGGAAGTGCCTTTTTGCATTCCTCCCCCCAGGGGGAGGACTACAGGAGGGGGATCGAATTCCCCGCCGTCTGCCTCCTTGTCTCCGGCGGACACACCGAACTTTTGCTCATGAAAAATTTTTGCGAATACGAGCTTCTTGGTCGAACTCGCGATGACGCTGCCGGTGAGGCTTTTGATAAGGTTGCTAAGTTGCTCGGACTTTCATATCCCGGCGGTCCAGAGATTTCCAAGCAAGCTTTACAAGGAAAACGCGATCTTATAAATTTCCCTCGTCCCATGATGACCGATCCTAAAGATTTAGATTTTAGTTTTTCTGGTCTCAAAACCGCGGTAGCAGTTTACCTACACAACCAACCCCTCCCAGCCTTGGAGGAGGGAGCCGAGGGAGGGAGTTCGGTGGCCGATATCTGTGCCTCCTTCGAACAAGCCGCTATTGATGTCTTAGTCGAAAAAACCCGTCGAGCTGTGGAACAAAATAATCCAAAATCAATAATCGTCTCCGGCGGCGTTTCGGCCAACTCTTTTTTGCGCGAGGAAATGAAAAATAATTTCGCTCCGCTCCCGGTCTTTTTTCCACCGCTCGAATTCACCGGTGACAACGCCGCCATGATCGCCGTCGCCGGCGCCTGGCGAGCGTCTCGAAAAGATTTTACCGATCCATTGAAGTTAGAAGCGGACCCGAACATGAGATTGGTTTAATCTTTTACCGATATTGATAGTCCAAGATCGTGTCTCCCCCCTCCCGGCCATAGCTCGCCTCGAGCGACGGCCGGGGGGAGGTCGCGTATCAAATCTATGCTTTCAAATTCACTAATCGAAACAAAAAAAATTGCCGCCGATTTTTCCGGCTCTCTCAAGGGCGGCGAAGTTGTCGCTTTCGAAGGCGAGATTGGGGCCGGCAAAACCACTTTTATTCAAGGTTTGGTCGAGGCGCTTGGCGCTGAGGGTTTGGCCCGCAGTCCGACTTTTACGGTGATGAATGTTTATCCAACCGGCCGTGAACCGGTTAAACAAATTGTCCATATCGACGCTTATCGCTTGCGAACTCCGGAAGATATTTTTAATCTCGGACTCGAGGAATGGATTGGTCGGCCAGATACGGTTGTTTTGGTCGAATGGCCGCGAATGGTTGGTGAGGCCGAGATTCGGACTGATCGGACGGTTCGAATTTTGGCGGGTGAAGATTCGGATTCTCGTGAAATCGAAATTGAATAAAAAAAACGCATCGGGATCCCGATGTGTTTTTTTTGTTTTAAATTTATTCACCGCCAGTTACACGGAAAACTTCTTCAATACTGGTTACACCATCGATGGCTTTGAGTAAACCGTCTTGAGCCATGGTTACCATACCTTGTGTTAAAGCTAGTTTTTGCACTTCGTATTCGGAAATTTTGTCTGAAAGCGAGGCGCGGATGGCATCGTCCATAATAATGACTTCGTAGATTCCGATTCGGCCTTTGTAGCCGGTGTTGTTGCAAAGCGGACAACCAGTACCTTTGTAAAATTTTAGTTGGGTTAGATCGGGAATGGTTTCGCCCGAGGCCGGAGAAATTTCACCAAGAATTTTTTTAATTTCTTCTAAACGTTCCGGGGCCTGAGCATCTTCAACTTTACATTTTTCACAAACTTTACGAACCAGACGTTGACCAACAATAGCGTTTAAGGACGGAGCTAACAGAAACGGTTTAACGCCCATGGAAAGAAAACGTGGTAAGGCGCCAGAAGCCGAGTTGGTGTGAACGGTTGATAACAAAAGGTGGCCGGTTAGGGCGGCGTTAATGGCCGTGTCGGCGGTTTCCAAATCGCGGATTTCGCCGACCATAATAATGTCCGGATCTTGGCGAAGAATTGAACGCAAACCAGCGGCAAAAGTGTAGTTTTTCGATTGATCGATTTGCGACTGGTTAAGGCCCTCGACTTTATATTCAATCGGATCTTCGAGAGTTATGATTTTAACTCCGGGTTGGTTGAGTTTTTTAAGAATGGCGTAAAGAGTGGTAGTTTTACCAGAACCGGTTGGACCGGTGGTAACAATCATGCCGTGTGGTTTTTCGATTTCCCGTAAAATCTTTTTTTCCAAAGCCGGCCGCCAGCCGAGTGAAACAAAAGGCACGTCGACCGCTGTTGGTTTTAGAATTCGCATGACCACGGACTCACCCCAATTGGTGGGAATGGTGGAAACACGAACATCGGTGTCGCCGTTTTTCATGAAAATAGTAAAGCGGCCATCTTGAGGGTTTTCGGTAATATTAATTTTTAAACCGGAAACTAATTTGATGCGAGAAATTATTCTTTTCCAGGCCTCGTGGGGCAGTGAGGCTACTTCTTGCAAAACACCGTCTAAACGGTAGCGCACGACAATTTGGTGCTCTTCGGCTTCGACGTGGATGTCGCTCGAGTCAAACTTTAACGCCGCGGCAATGACGATTGTCATAACATCAGTAACCGAAGCGCCTTGGACGGTTTTTTGAATATCGGCAAAAGTTGCCATGGCCGATTGAAATTTTTCTAATTCAGTATCGGTAATTTTTACGCCCTTAATTATGAGTTTGATTTTTGGTAAATTGGCGTAAGCTTTTTTGGCCAGGCGAAAACTTTCTTCGGTGATTTGATAAATTGCCCCATTGGCTTTATAACGCTCGGTTAGTTGAAACAATAACTCCTTAATCTTTTCGTCTTCGGGATTAACCGCGGCGACGCGGATTTCCGAGCCGGTATGTAAAAAACATACTACCTTAAGAGCTGTGGACTGTTCTTCGGAAACCAAAGAGAGAGCCTCGGGGCTAATAGGGAAGCCTTTAAGATTTACATAAGGCAGACCAAGGCTTTGAGCTTTGACTTGAGCTTCTTCTTCCTTTTCTTTTAACCGAACATCCTGCATCTTTTCCTCGAGTTTTGTCGAGATAACCGGAACAGAGGCTCCAGAACCAACGTGAGAATGTTTAATAAGGTCTTCGATAGATTGAAGGTCGGACATAATGGTTTTATTATAGCAGAGAGGGCAAAGCGAAAGAAGGGAGGGGTGGAAAAAAGAGCTTTTATCTTCTTTAAATAATAGGGTATACTGATATCGTTTAAAAATGAACACTAAATTAATTATTTTTCTAAGTAATTTTTATAACTTTATGTCTGAAGGATCAAAAAAACCCGGTTCCGAAATGGGGGAATATCGTCGTGCTCGCGGGCTTGAACGCCATGGCGATAGTGGAGAAAGATTAAAAAAAACAACCGAAGGTGGAACAATTGGTGAATTAATGGCAAAAATTAAAGGTTCTTTGGCCCGCCGAGACCAGGTTGCCAAAAGAAAAGAGACTCCAGTAGTAGTCGAAGACAAAGATATTAAAAAAGAAGCCGCCGATATTTTGGCGCAATTTGGTGAGGAAAGAACAAAAGAACTTAGAAAAGAAGCTCAGGGTTATTTGGATGATTTTATGCGTCGCCGCAAAGAGATTTTAGAGATCAGAGATGTTCTTTCTGATGGAATAATCGAATTGATTCGCGAAGCTCATCAGTCTTCTGAAAAAGAGTCAGTGGCGTTTTGGCGTGAAATTGCCAAATTTGAAGAAGAAGTTAAAAAAACCGATGAGCTAATCGAAAGGCTAGCTGAACAAAACCCAATCGCTTTTGAGGCTCATTGGTTATTAAAGTTGCGTGGCTATAAAAAAAGTTTTGAAAGAACAGGAATTATTGAAACCGACGCTATTCGTGATAAAAGCGAGGATTTAATGAATGATGTTCGTCGTAAGCTTGAGGGTACTAACGGTGTTGTGGCCCTGCTTGGTCCGACCGGTTCCGGTAAAACTGTTTTGGCTAAAAAAATCGCTGCTGAATTTTCACCAAACGGCGAATTCGAGTTTATTAGTGCTCATCCAAAAATGACCGCTGAAGATTTGGTTGAACGTATGGGGATCACGGTCTCCGGAATCGATCCGGAAAAAGTTCCGGAAGTTATTAGACAGGCTCAAACTAGATATGTTTTGGAACATCCAGATGCCACCGAGGCCGAAAAAACTAAAGATTTAAAAACTATCGAAGATATTGTTAATGGTAGAGAAAGTCAAAGAGTTCTTAAAACTGAAAAGATTTTGGAAGCAGTTGGTCGAGCGGCGGCTGAAGGTAAGTTGGTGGTTATCGACGAATTTAACTATTTGCCGCCCGATACTTTGGCCAGTATCAACGATTTGTTGTCGTCTGGTAGTCGGGCGAAAAAAGGTTTCGGAGTTATTTTAACCGGTAACATTGGTAAAACTTACCTCAAGCGCCAACAACTTGATCCGGCTTTTGTTAACCGTATTCTTTCCGGAACTGTCGAATATTCTTATCCTCCGCAGGAATTAGATAAATCTTTGGATAATGCCGTTACTTCCAAAGAAGATATTGAACTCGGTTCAAAACCGGCGGAGCGTGATTTGTTTCAAGTTGCTTTAACTCATCTTTTGGATAAAAAAGGTAATTTACTGGCTCCGGAAGCGGCTTTGGAACAGGTTTGGAAATTATCACAGGTTTTTTCTTTGGTGCAAAAATTAGCTGAAGGAAAAGATTTTCGTTCTCTTGGTTTGGGTGGAACTGGTTTGCAGGGTGTTTCGGTTTTTAAATTTGAAACCGTGGCCTTGTCTTTTAGAAATCTTAACCAGGTGGTGCGTGAATGGAAGCTCGACGGTTTTACCAAACCTTTGGATTGGTATGTTTGGCAAGATATTGTTCGGCCAGCCAGCGTTTTGTCAGAAAAAGAAGCCGCGCAGTTGTATTACTTGTTTCATGATTGGGGGAATTTGATGGCTGGAGACGCTTGGGCCGGTGTTAGTGTCGACAGCACAACTTGGCGTTTGTCAGGTGTTGAAAGTGTCCGTTCACCAAAACGAAAGGCCGAAACCTTAAAACCATTTTTGCCGGCAGAAGTGGTTCGAGCGGTTTCTGGTCGTGAATTACCGGATTTTTCGGTTTCCGAAGAAGCTGACATTGGGAGAAAAAAAGAAACGGAAACAGAAGCTGAAATTGCCAGAATGGAAAAGGAATTTGCTGCGGAAAAAGAAGCTTTTGAAAAAGAATTCAATATCGAGGTTTTTTGTGCAAAATACGGTGAGGATATTCCAGCTGAAGCCGAGGCTGTTCCGGCTAATTAAATTTTTGTTCGGATAATTACTTAAAGGCTAACTTTGGAATAAAACTTTACACCCCCTCTCAAAACTATTTTCTTGTAACATTCATCTCGGTACCGGTACAATATCTCATGTATGGGACGT
>Ga0076220_116_pt1 | contig 16401 bp, 20 predicted proteins | sample RifGroE2_FD_67844 | JGI IMG/M metagenome (GOLD analysis project Ga0076220, IMG submission 67844) | Parcubacteria (Uhrbacteria) bacterium GW2011_GWE2_45_35
GTTTGATCGTTACAAAAATTCAATTGGTTGAATAATTAAAAGGAAAATATTTAATATTTGTTTCAGTGCAGCAGGGGTTTGACTTAATTTATAGGTATTATTCAAACTTTTTACCTATCAATTTTAGCACATTTTTTTCAAAAAAACAATATCCCAAAAACAGGCAACCAAACAAAACATTCCTAAACTTTTACCCCATTCTCTCTTAAAAACAAAACCAATTTATTAACCGGCATGGCGGTTTTAAAAAAACGCGTAGATTTATATTTAAATCTTCAATCAGCTTCAAAACTTCCGGACTTTTTTCGGCTTCAAACTCACCAACCGATTCTTCGTTAAACATTTTTGCAAAAACATCTAAAACCCCATTTTCTTCTTCCGAAGAAACCCCGACAACTCTATTCACCCCGGACTCTCTTGGGGAAAACTTTTCTGGCATAATTTATCTCTTAAACACCTTCAAATAAACATCCGACGGAATTTCAACACTTCCCTTACCCATAGCTGCCATCTTGGCTTTGCCTTTCTTCTGCTTTTCGAGCAACTTGCGTTTTCGAGTTACATCACCGCCGTAGAGTTTGGCAGTGACATCTTTGCGAAACGCACTAATGCGCTCGGAAGCTAAAATTTTTCCACCAACCGCGGCTTGGAGTTTGATGACAAACCATTGTTTGGGAATCGAATCTTTGAGTTTTTCGACAATAGCCCGACCGACGCGTTCGACTTCATCGCTGTAAACCAAAGTTGCGAAGGCGTCTTCGCGTTCTTCGGCGACGTAGATGTCTAGACGGACGACGTCGGCATTGCGGTAGTTGTCGAGTTCGTAGTTGAGCGAGGCGTAACCCGAAGTGACGGATTTTAAGCGATCATAAAAATCGACAATAATCATAGCTAATGGAATTTCGTAATGAAGAATTGCTCGGCTCTCGGATAAAAATTCGGTATTACGATAAATGCCACGTTTCTCTTGAGCCAAAGACATAACCGCGCCAATGTAATCTTTTGGCGTAACGATATCGGCGCGTACCCAAGGTTCTTCGATATTCTTTATGTGCGAGGGGTCAGGCAACTCGAGCGGACTCTTAACCAAAATTCTCTCGTTATTATTTTTGGTTACCCAATAAGCCACCGAAGGTGTGGTTACCAAAACCTCAATGTTGTATTCGCGTTCCAAACGCTCTTTAACAATTTCGAGGTGCAGAAGGCCGAGTAAACCGCAACGAAAACCGTAGCCAACAGCCGGAGAATGTTCGGGTTCAAAAATCAAAGCGGCGTCGTTCAACTTGAGTTTTTCCATGGCCTCGCGCAGGCGAGCGAACTCGGCGCCGTCGAGCGGAAAGATTCCAGCAAAAACCATGGGACGAACTTCTTTGTAGCCGGGGAGAGCTTGAGTCGCTCGACGGTTGGCAATAGTCATGGTATCACCAACACGGCAGGACAAAATATCTTTAAGACCGGTAACCACGTAACCAATTTGTCCGGTTTCGAGCTCGGGTAATTTATGATAACCACCGACGCCGAGTGAACCGACTTCCAAAATTTCTTCTTCGGCCATCGAAGCCATTAATTGCAATTTATCGCCGGCCCGAAAAGTGCCGTCGATCACGCGAACGTAAGCCACCACACCTCGATAATCATCAAACTTGGAATCAAAAACCAAACCCCGAGCGGCTTCATCTTCTTTTCCGGCCGGCGACGGAATCTTGGCGATAATTTCGTCTAAAAGTTCCGGAACGCCCTCACCGGTTTTACCGCTGACTTTCAAAATCTCTTCGGGTTTACAACCAATGAGTTGGACAAGTTCTTCGACACATTTCTCTACATTGGCCGCCGCCAAATCGATTTTATTTAAGACCGGAATAATTGTCAGATTTTGTTCGATTGCAAAAAACAAATTACCGACAGTTTGAGCCTGAACACCTTGGGTAGCATCAACCAAAAGAATCGTGCCCTCGACAGCGGCGAGTGAGCGCGAAACTTCGTAAGTAAAGTCGACGTGCCCGGGGGTGTCGATAAGATTGAGCGTAAAGCCTTTGTACTCCATTCGCGCCGGCGCCAGCTTGATGGTAATGCCGCGCTCGCGTTCCAGATCCATCGAGTCCAAAATCTGCTCTTTCATCTTTCTTTTCTCGACCGCCCCGGTAATTTCCAAAAAACGATCAGCCAGAGTTGATTTACCGTGATCAATGTGGGCGATAATACAAAAGTTACGGATTTTAGCCTGAGGAATCATGTGTGGAAAGTTTAACTGAAAATCGACAAAAAGTCGAGAGCCGGGCTTGACTTTTCTATTAAAAAACGTAAGATCACGATGGAACCCCAACAACAGGAGAACTGTCATGTTCGTAAAACCCGAAGACTACGCCGCCAACCCGGCCCTTTTCGCCTACTTCTCCCAAATCGCCGCCATCGAGTTGCCCGAGCCGGTGCGTCACTTGCGCGACATCAGGCTGGCAGCGGCCAGGCTCGAGTTGGTGCGTTTCGAAAAGGCCTACGCGGATTACTTCTCGATTACCAAGTCGGCCGTACTCACCGTCTTGGCAGTCGCCGAAAACGAGTTGCGAGCGCTCATCGAGCGTCAACACTCCCACTGGGTGCACGCCACCCAAAACCCAGATCAGCCCGGACTCGGCTGCTTCGTCTTCAAGACACCTCACCCGTTTCGGGGATTCGTCTGGACAGCCGAGAACAGTGATTTGTTTTCGACAGCCCTCGAAATCGAACTCGACCGTGACTCGCACGAGGTCGTCTACGAGATCTGGTGGCCACAAAGCATCAGCGCCGAACACGAAGTCGAAATTATCAAGGCCGGCGGTGCCAGCAACCAAGAATTGCACGATTCGGCCAAAGAGAAGCTCCTCCCTGCTCTTCTGGCCCTGGCCAAAACCCCCTCCTTCCGCGCTCTCTGCCGGCAACTCGGTCTCGAGATCGTCAACACGATCCTCGGGTCCGAAAAAACCGAATCGAAATCCGGCGAAGAGCCGAATCTCGACAACAGTCCTTTCTAGAGCCTTCGGGCTCTCTTTTTTTTAACAAAAAAAACCGGAACGCTTCTCCTGCCCCGATTTTTAAACTTAAGCTAAAACCTAGACTTCAAAACTTTCCCCCGGCTCGGGCACCAACACCTCAGCCTGCAACTCGTGCCGTAAATGGGTGGCGAAAATATCTTGAACCTCGGGGTCGCCGTGGACCAAAAAGATTTTTGGTAATTTTCCGTCTTCAGGCTGAACCCAGCGTGTTAGTTTGTTTTGATCACCATGAGCCGAAAAAGCGCCAATGGCTTTAACCTGAGCTTCGACCAACAATTGTTGACCGAAAATTTTCACCTGTTTGGCGCCTTCGTAAATTCTGCGACCAAGCGAACCCTTGGCTTGATAGCCGATAATCAAAACCGTACTATTCTTGTCCGGCAAAACTCGAATTAAATGGTGCATAACCCGGCCTCCGGTCATCATGCCTGAACCGGCGATAATGATTTTTGGCGGATGCACGACATTGATAAATTTCGATTCGTCGGCCGAAATGGTTTCACGCAAATTTGGAAAACTGAAAAAATCACGATCCGGATCAGAAAAAATCGAAGCTTCAAATTGCAAAAAAGTTTTAAAATGGCGATACATTTCCGTAGCCCGAATAGCCATAGGGCTGTCCAAAAAAATCGGCAAATTGCTTTTAATGTCGTGCAACAAAATATTATTTAGTTCGTAAAGCAATTCTTGAGTGCGTTCAACGGAAAAAGACGGAATCAACAAAGTACCGCCGGATTTGAGAGTTTCGGAAAGTTGCTGTCGCAAAAGTGAAGTTCTTTCTTGAGGATTTTCATGAACGCGATGGCCATAGGTTGATTCGCAAACCAAAACATCGGCTTTGGAAACCGCTTCGGTCGGAGCGAGAATTGGCACGTCGTCATTGCCAATGTCACCGGAGAAAACAACCCGCTTGCCCTCGGCTTCGATGGAAATATAGGCCGAGCCCAAAATATGGCCGGCGTCGTGAAACATAACCGAAATACCGGGCGCGACTTCGACTTGTTCGTGAAAACCCAAACCAAGACAATTATCGTAAACAGCTTTGACATCTTCAAAAGTATAAAAAACTTCTTCGCCCGAACGCCGAGCGTTTTCTTCCATAATGTGGTAAGCATCTTCGAGAACAATTCGAGTTAAGGCGCAGGTTGGCACAGTCATTCTAAACGACCCGCTGTAACCGTCGTGTAAAAGTTTTGGCAAACGACCGGTGTGATCCAAATGAGCGTGAGTAACAAAAACCGCATCCAAACTTTTTGGATCAAAAGCAAAAGCTTCGCGATTTTTTTCCTCGGCGAATTTTTCGCCCTGAAACATCCCGCAGTCGATTAAAATTTTCTTTGGCACGCCGTTGCTATCATTTGCCTCGAACAAAAAACACGAACCCGTAACCTCGCGCGCGGCGCCGAAAAAACTTATTTTCATATCAGCTTAAATTATACCAACAGTTTTGAAAAAAAGAAAAGGACTGTTCGGAGAAGCCAAACAGTCCTGCTGAAAAAAGGGACGAGCGTCCTAGGGCACCGGCACAGGCACCAGTTCGCTCCCGCGGAAGCCCGGGCCGAAGAGCGGATTCCCGCCGTCGACATGGTAGGCGTTGAAGTACGGCCGCGCGTTGCCGAAGCGGTGGACAAACGGCGCGCGGAAAACGCCACAGCTCGAACCGAGAAGATCGATTCCGTGGCGACGGATGATACCGTCGCGGTGTTCGACCAGAACCCACAGCCCGTCACGGTGAATGAGCGGGATGTTGGTGTGGGTGGCTAGGAGACGGCAATCGATGGCACTGTAACCGAGATAGGCCTCGTACCCCCAGAAGATGACGGCACGGCCGAGCCTCTTGCCGTCCGGACCGAAAAGGAACTTGGGGACCTTCCGACAAACATTACACTTCGCCGGGTCAGTCCGGAAATCGGCATCGGCGACCTCCTTGAGGTCGGGGAGCGACACGGTGTCGTCGCGGAGGAGGAGATGTGGATAGCGCTCGGCGTAACCTGCCGGATAGGTCACCTCGGCCGGCCAGAGATCGCCGTATTCCTCCTCGCTCATGCCACGGCGGCGGCTGTTCGGCCACCTGGCGTGCTTGTGCACGCCGGCTCGAAGCATGGCTTCGAGCAGGTTGCTGGTCCTGACCGTAACAAGGCGAGGCGGCGCTGTCGGTGCGGGATCGTGTTCGACCGCGACGACCGGCACAGACGGGGTGTCCAGCCCGAATTCGGCGCGCATCGCCTGCACAGCTCGGTCGGCTCCGCCCTCCCTGCGAATAGCATCACCGAGCTCACTAGAAAACCCGGTGTTGGTGACGAGTTTGCCAGCAGTTGTCCAGAGCCGAGCTCCGGTACCATCGACAAGGCGTTGCCCTGACATGGGATTTGCCTTCCTTTGAATGCCGCCGGATTGACGCTAGACGAGCGATTTCTCGTTTTACGTATTGCCTTGAAAAGCGGCAATCTTTTATTAACAGAAAATCGAAAAAAAATCAAGAGGAGTGGTGTCGTCCGCTTTTCGATGATTGACAAAAAATAAAAATAATGTTGTAATAGGAATAGCCGCAGTGAGATTCTTTAAGAATTCTCTCTCTGGGTGTCAAACACTGTAACTCCCCCGAGTTGCGATGACACATGTAAGCAAATCCGAATTAATAATTCGTGTATTTGTGGAATTGTGAAAATCGCTTCTCATAGTTGGGAGTTACTTTGTTTATCCAAAAATCTTGGCTTTATGGGTCTGTGGAGGTAGTGATTAGCCTCGCTGCGGTTTGACACCCAGAGGCGCGAGTTTGAATCTCGCCGGATCCACCAAGGATTAAAAATCCGGGCCAAGACCAACCAACCCCGCTTTCAAAAAAGGCGGGGTTTGGTTTCTTGATTTTTTATCAAAAACAATCTAAACTCACCTCGTTATCCTTCGCTGAGCTTCGGCTTAATAAATTATGAAAATCGGAATTCTAAGTTTCGGCCGGCCGCAAACTCGCGAAACCGAGCCGCCGTACGAAACAAAAAAATTGCTCGAAGCGGCTTTGGCTCGCGGTCATGAAGCGAAAATTTTTTGCGAACCGTTTTTTTCTTTTCGCCAAGACAATGACAAATTGAAAATTTTTTACGACAATCAACCGTTGCCGATGGTTGATCTTTTTATTGCTCGAACGAATTTTATAGAAGACCAAAGCATTCACTCGATCACGGTTGATGCCTTAACTTCGGTTGGTATAAAAATCATCAATAGCACAGCACTGGCTTTATCGGCCACCAAAAATAAATTCGCTCGCAAACTTCTGATCAACCAAGCCGGCTTGCCAACCCCGCGCTCAACGATTGTCCGCGATGTCAGCACTATCGCCACCGAAGCCGAAGCCATTGGTTTTCCGCTGGTCGTCAAAACCCCGAGCGGTTCGGGCGGACGCGGGGTTTTCTTGACCGAAAATTTAGCGACTCTTTTGCCGATCGTAGATTATTTGACCGTTAATCACAAAATTCCCCTCCTGCTCGAAGAATTCATCAAAGAAGCCGAAGGCAGAGATCTGCGAGTTTTCGTGACCGGCGACAAAATCCTCGCGGCAATGGAACGCGAAGCAAAACCCGGCGAGGTTCGCTCAAACATTCACGCCGGCGGCGCCGGACGACCAATAGAACTAACTGACGAGGAAAAAAATATCGCCGTCGCCGCGGCCAAAGCCGTTGGTTTGGAAATCGCCGGAGTTGATATTATTCGCTCGGCTCACGGTCCATTAATTCTCGAAGTCAACGCCCGCCCCGGCTTCGAAGGTTTGGAACAGGCTACCGGAATTGATGTGGCTGGTGGTATAATCAAGTATGTCGAGGAGGTAAAGGAGTAAAAGTGTAAAAGCGGCCTGCGGTCTCGTAGAAGTCGTAGAAGTCGTAGAAAACGTAGAAATCGTAGAAGTCGTAGAAAACGTAAAAGCCGTAAATCTACGTTTTCTACGACTTCTACGTTTTCTACGAAACCTAGCCACGAAGCCGCTTTTACCCCCCCCCACCCAACCTATGCAACTCTTAAACGGAAAAATTATTGCTCGGCAAACTCGAGCCAATATTCGAGATCGAATTTTGCACCTGCCGGAAAATCCGGGCCTGGCTATTATTTTAGTCGGCGAAGATCCGGCTTCGCATCTTTATGTTGCCTTAAAAGAAAAGGCTTGCGAAGAAGTTGGAATTAATTTTGAAAAATATGTTTTCCCAATTTCCGTTTCCGAAGAAGAAATTTTAGAAAAAATAGAAACCCTTAATTCACGCGAAGACATTAATGGAATTCTCTTGCAACTCCCCTTACCTCAACAAAACGCCGACAAATTAATCGCCGCCATCACTCCCAAAAAAGACGTTGACGGTTTTCATCCGGAAAATTTAAAAAAACTGGAAACCGGTGAATCTTGTCCAATCTCGCCGGTAGTTTTAGGCACCTTAAGACTGCTTGACGAAACCCAGGAATCTTTTTCCGAAAAAAAAGCCGTTTTAGTCATGAGTCAAATTTTTGCCCGGCCGTTTAAAGCCATGCTGGCGCGATACAATATTTTAACCGAGGTGGTTGCGGATTCCGATCCGGCCCTGGCCGAAAAAACAAAAAGCGGCGATATTGTTATCACCGCTGTGGGCAAACCTAATTTGATAACTGGTGAAATGATTAAGCCCGGAGCTATCATCATAGATATCGGCACCACCAAGGTTGGCAAAAAAACCGTTGGCGATGTTCAACAAGAATCTGTAAGACAAATAGCCGGCTGGCTTACTCCGGTTCCGGGAGGAGTTGGGCCGATGACTGTGGCCATGCTGGCTCGGAACGTTGTGGAGGCTTTTTTACACAAAGATAAGCCGCCAACATTAGCGCCAAAAAATTAATCGACTCGATCAAATAAGAGGCACTGGAAAACATTTCTAACGGACTAAGACCTTGAACCAAACTTAAAATAATCATTCCAAAAATAAAATCCAACGCGACCCAAACGGCCGCGTTTTTGATACGCTCGGAAAGCCGCCTGGCAAAACCCGGACGAAAATATAACCAGCCAAAAAGCAAATAAACCAATGACGAATTAAGCGTACCAATCACCAAAAAAAGACTGTTATAACTAGATAGGCTCCAAGCTACTACCATTAAACTGCTGACAACATAAGAAACAACGAAGGCGGCTAACCAAAAAAGAAATAAACGTAGGGGTCGCATATTTTTAAAAACCAATTATCGTTTGAATAATACCGCCGGCAAAAATCGCCATTAAAAGCCAGGAAACCAATGCCGGAATTTTTAAACATTCACGAGTCTTACAGTGGCCACCGTAAAACATTTTTCTATACATTACGACAACCAAGATACCGATAACTCCGCCAAAAACTGCGCCTAAAAAACCGATTAACTCCACAAATTGATGAATCCCGAGAAACAACAGCAGTACCGGTACAAAAGAGGCCAGGGCCCAAGAAATTTTTTGATTTATTTTATAATCAAATCTAAAAACATCTTGCATCTCAATGCTAACCACGGAAAAAATTGAAATAATTATAATTGAGCCGAGCAAGGAACCGGCTATGGCAAAAGTCTGACCAAACATTGAAGCCAAACCATCAAAAGCCGCCGGAGTGGTGGCCGGACCGGTAACACCAACCACAGCCAAGGCAAACAAGGCGTACAAAATTAAAATCAAAATCTGACCGGCAAAAACTATTTGTGGCAATTCTTTTAGCCGACGCTCGCCCAAAATATCTTTCATTTCTGGGATTACTCCCAATCCGGATAAAGCGAAAAAAATCACTCCGTAAGGCAAGAACCAATTTTCAAAATGCAACGAAGAAACATTACGCCATTCCAAAGACGGCAAAGAAACCAAAATCATGAAAACAAAAAGGAACAGTAAGGCGCAAATAATCCAAAATTCAATTTTGGCCAATTTTTTAATACCGCCAAAAGTTATCATGGCTGCCAATATTGCCGTTACCAATTGATAAACCAAAAGTTCGCCGCCCAAAAGCGGTGATAATAAAGTATGCAAAAAATCTCCGCCAACCAACATGTAAGCCAGCATGGCGCCCCAGGCATAAGGCACAAACATGGCCGCGGCAAAATGTGACCAGTTGGGCCCTAAATATTTTTTAACATAACCAGACAAACGGTGTTGCCCCGAAGTTTGAACATTAATCTCGGCGTACATGATGTTAATGAGAAAAATCAAAAAACCCAAAACTAACAACATAACAAAACCCAAAGCCCAACCGCTCTGAGCAAAAGCATAAGGCAAACCAAAAACCCCAACACCGATCATGCCGCCAATCATTGTGCCAATAGTCCGCAGACGAACTATGTCCGGATGTCCGCAATTTTTTTTCATAGACTGGAATAATTATAGCATATTTTTTAAAAAAAGTGTTTAAAAACAACACATAAAAAACCAGATTTTTAAACACTTAAAAAAATGAATAAACCCTCCGTAATTTAAGGCTAAAAATCTCTCCCCAACTCGCCCACACTTTGATCACAACTAGCCCTTGAAACCTCGGACCGGCAACGGTAAGATACCCGGGCTATGCCAGAACAAAGAATTCCACCCCAAAGCCTTGAAGCCGAACAGTGTTTGCTTGGTTGTCTTTTAATTGACCCCGAGGCTTTTTATAAAATCGCCGATATTGTTCAGGCCGATGCTTTTTATCGCGAAAGCCACCGAGCGGTTTTTGACGCCATGGTCGACCTAAACGTCCGCCACGAACCCATCGATCTTCTAACCCTAGGCAACCGTCTCGAAGAACTCGACAAACTCCAACTGGTTGGCGGCCGGGCTTATTTGGTCGAATTAGCCAACTCGGTTTCTACGGCCGGCAATGTTGTCCACTACGCCAATATTATCCAAAAAAAATCCACTCTGCGCCGCCTATTATCTGTGGCCGGCGACATTATGGAAATGGGCTATGACGAAGCCGAGGACATCGACATAGTTTTAGATGGCGCCGAAAGAAGTATTTTTTCAGTTTCACAAAAATTCTTGCGCTCGGCTTTTGTTGATATTAAAAACGTTTTGTCCGAAGCCTTTGAACGTATCGATGAATTGCATCGCAACAAAGGTCAATTGCGCGGCGTACCCACCGGCTTTACCGAACTCGACAACATAATGACCGGCATGCAAAAATCCGACCTGGTTATTTTGGCCGCTCGCCCCTCGGTTGGTAAAACCAGTTTGGCTTTGGACATTGCTCGACACGTGGCCGTAAAATTAAAAATCCCGGTTGGTTTGTTTTCCCTGGAAATGTCCAAAGAACAATTGGTCGATCGTATGATTTCCGCCGAGGCCGGAGTTGATTTGTGGAAACTTCGAACCGGCCGTCTATCCGAACGCGACGACGACTTTCCGCGCATTGGCCACGCTCTTGGCAAACTCTCAGAATCCCCGGTTTATATCGACGACACCGCCAGCGTTACGGTTATGCAAATCCGAGCTAAAGCTCGACGCTTACAAGCCGAGCACGGTCTAGGTCTAATTGTTATCGACTACTTACAGCTTATCGAAGGCCGCAACAAAAGCGGTTCTGATAACCGCGTTCAAGAAATTTCCGAAATCAGTCGAGCTCTAAAACAAATCGCTCGCGAACTTAGTGTGCCGGTTTTGGCCCTTTCCCAGCTTTCTCGTGCTGTCGAGCAAACCAAACCGGCCATCCCCAGACTCTCGCATTTACGCGACTCCGGTTCCATCGAACAAGACGCCGACGTTGTTCTCTTCATCTATCGCAAATCAGCCGACATGAACTATCGCCAAGAAGATTTATCGCCAGAAGAAAAACATATCGCCGAACTTTATATTGCTAAACATCGCAATGGACCAACAGGTATGATAAGATTATTCTTCGATGGCCAACGCACCTCTTTCCGCAACCTCGAACTTCGACGTTCCGATTCCCCACCGCCACCACCCATTGGCAACTACGACCAAGCACCACCACCGCTTCCTCCACCCCCGGCAATCGAAGCTCCGCCGGTCGATAATATGGGAGCACCGTTTTAATTATTATAAGGCTTAGAGGATATAAGAGGCTGAGGAGAATTGAAATGTTCAAAATCCCTTCAGCTACCTCAGCCCCTCACCCCACAACTATGTTCAACAAAATCAAAGCCATCAAAGACGTTCGCAACCAAGCCAAAAAAATCCAAAACACCATGGCTGAAATCAGCGCCGAGGGTTCGGCCGCTTGGGGCAAGGTTTCGGTGCGTATCGATGGCAACCAACAAATCCTCTCGGTTAAAATCGACGACGATTCCATGAAAGACAAAACCAAGCTCGAAGAAGCTCTAAAAGAAGCCTTCAACGATGCTGTCAAAAAAATCCAAAGACAAATGGCTTTTAAGATGAGAGATATGGGCGGTCTGGACGCGTTGAAGAACCTGGGAATGTAGAGGTCGTAGGGTTGTGTGTAAAGTTATTAAGTTGCTGAGTTGTGGATATTAAATAAAAAAACACCACCAAACAACTAAATAACTTAACAACTCCACCACTCCACCACTCCACTATGCGCCGCTTCCCCGAACCCATTCAAAACCTGGCTGCTGCCTTAACCAAATTACCTGGCGTGGGACCTAAAACCGCCCTGCGTTATGTTTTTGCGTTATTGCAATTACCCAAAGAAGAGCTTCTGCAAACCGCGATTCTGATAAACGAGCTCAGCGAAAAAGTTAAACTCTGTCCGCATTGTTTCAGCTACACTCAAAAAGATCTCTGCGAAATTTGTTCCGATCCACGGCGTGACAATTCCAAACTTTGCGTGGTCGAAACTTCGCGCGACATTTCCACCCTCGAAGCCACCGGCGCTTATTCAGGAAAATATTTTGTTCTTGGTGGTGTTCTGAATCCAATCGAAGGCATGACCCCGGAAGTTTTGCGTATTCAACCACTCTTCCAAAAACTCCGCGAACAAAATCAAATTCAAGAAATCGTTCTGGCCTTCTCGCCCGATGTCCATGGTGAAACCACCATGATGTACCTTACCAAACAACTAGCCGGTTTTGAAAAACAACTCACCCGCCTAGCCCGCGGTCTACCCGCCGGCGCCAGTCTGGAATTCGCCGACGAGGTAACGCTTGGAGACGCCATAAAAGGACGAAAAAATTTAAAATAAAAAAAGACGATCACTGGGATCGTCAGAAGACAAGAGATGTGCGAACAGAGGAACTAGACAATACGATCGAAAACAGCGAGACGCCGCTCGAGGCGGGCCAAACGCCGGAAAAGCTTGAGACGAACTCGAACCGCCGGCCGATTGAGAAAAGCCCTGACGACATTTTCCAGATCATTGTTCGTAATGACCTGGCCCCGCGCCAGCAAAAAAAGTTCTTCGTCAGCGCGGAATTCGAACGGAAGTTCCCTTTCCTGCTCCTGAAGTTCGAGGGCCACGAGGCCGATCTTGGCGATGATCGATTCACGAGTGTCACGGCGACTCATCGAAAAAACTCCGTGGTTGATGGTGGTTGGTTCAAGTCTTCTGGGAAGACGGGGTATTTTAGACCGAAAAAAACCTACTTGTCAAGCAAAACCCGGAAAACAATTTGTTTTCCGGGTTTTATTATTGACAGTTTTATTTTTATGAACTATTCTTTCAAGCCTCGTTCCCAACAACCACGGAGAAAAAGAACGATGCTTCCAGAAATCTACTGCCTCATGGTCGCCGGTGGTCAACTCACCCCGGACCTCAAGGAGATGCTCTTTCACATCGCCCTCGGCATGATCACCGAGCAGACCCGCGAATTCCGCCTCAAAGAAGACGGCTTCGAAGGCGTGATCACTACCGAGTTCGAGTCTACCACCCTCGGTGGCCTGAGCGGCACCGTCTTCGAGGCAGAACTCGACATCGGCGCAAAGACCGTCAGGATGCGTTACTTCGTCCGCCCGGTCCGCGACGCCGCCATACTCGCAAAACTCATGTATGTCACCTTCCGCATCACCCCACGCGGCCTCGAGTTCATTCGCGAAGCACCGGCCAACTGACCAACTTCTCCTCAACCCTGATCGCCCACCTCGGCGATCTCTTTTTTTAAAAAATTTTATCTTCTTAAATCATCAATACTGATTTCTTTGGCCGCGGCTAAAAAAACTTCAAGAAGAGCAACAGCACAAGTTTCCGGAGAAATTTTTGGATCTTTTTTGCCAATGGCTTCGGCAATATCTTGATAACCGCATTCAGCGATACATTTATCGACAACTTCGGAAATGTATTGACGAGCGGCGCGAGCCTGAGGATTGTCTTCCAACCCGGCCTCGTACACAGGATCGCCACCGCGATATAAACCGCCCGGCCAACAGCCATAAAAATTGTTGGTATACAAAGCCACGCGTTTTTCAAAATCCGTCACCGCAACAAGCTCCTGACGTTTTTTCTCCATGGCCGGAGCGACTTCTTCTGGCTTCACAAATTTTAACTGAACCCATCCATCAAGACCTTTTTTTACTAACAAAAGTTTTTCCTCGACATATTTTTGCCAAATTTCTTGAAATTCAGCCTTAAGGGCCTCGCGCCTGGCAATAGTCTCGTGATTATTTTCTGTCATATGATTTTGATTATAACACAATTCTCCCAAAGAAAAATCGCCGCTTAAGCGACGATTTTTTCTATTTTGATTTTGGTGAAAGGTTGTCGATGACCAACATTGCGGCGATAGCGGACTTTTGGTTTGTACTTAACTACCGCGACTTTTTCGGCCTTGCCGTGTTCGACAATAACAGCCTCGACTTTAGCACCAGCAACGAAAGGCTTGCCGACTTTGACGTCTTTGCCTTCTTCGTCGGCCACCAACATGGCTTCGAGTTCTAATTTTGCACCAGGGTCAAGTTCGAGTTTTTCGACCTTCAATTCCTGGCCTTCGCGGACAATATATTCTTTGCCGCCGGTTTTGATAACTGCAATCATAATTTTGCGCTCACGGCTGCCTCGAACTTAATCGGGTTTGCCAATGATCAATTAATTTATTAAAGCGGGGATATTGTACGGAATCTTGACTTTTTTGTCAAATCTTGCTAATATTTCTGGTTCCCCGTAAACACCGAACAAACCAATTGGCCGCTTTGGGCGGCCGGAGGACACGCTGATGCAGCCCACATACCTGATTCTTTTCCCTGGCGCCTGGGGCAACAACTCGATCGATCTGGTTCTCTGGTGGTTCCAGGCTGTGATCTCGTACGTCATCGGCCACTTCGGTGACAATCTCTTCGTCAAGGCTATGGTCTACAACCACGACCGGAAAAATCCTAGCCTGAACGACTACGCCACTGACTGCCTCCAACAACTCAACCACGCCGCCATCCCGAATGGTGTCCGAGTGATCGGAGTCGGCTACTCCATGGGTAGCCAGGTGATGCGACTCACGGCTGCGAAGTGGGAAGGTCAGTTCACCGACCAGATCATCTGGAACGGTTCGAACCGCTTTGGTACACGCACCTGGGCCTTCCTACGCACTGCCTTCTTGACCGACCCATTTGCCCTCATGTCTGGCCTCTGGACTAGCAAAGTCCAACTGGCGCGGATCGAAACAGTCTACCGGCTCTTCTTCACCAACACGAAACCAAGTCGGTTCTGCAACAAACTTTGCCACGAAGCCCTCAACAACTCCCATCCGGAATCCTTCTGGGCATGCATTCTCATGAATCTCTGGCCATTCCGCCAGAAGACCCCGGCGCTTCTGGGCAAAATTCACGTAATTTTCTCGAGCGACGACCTCCTCTACAAGGACGAAGCCGACGGTCGCGGCGCTCACGGCGAGGATTGGATCATTATCCGGGCCACTGGCGGCCACGGCAACATCCTGTTCTACGAGGAGACGGCCCACGCCCTCCGCCAGGTCGACTGGTCGAAGTAAGCCGGCATCTCTCGAAGACACAACGACCCGCATGGTACGCACGCGGGTCTTTTTTTTATTTTTCAGCCCTGCCTCACCGTCATCCTTCAGTTAGTGTTGTAACTTAGGGGATCCCTCCCACCGTCGCTCGCGACGAGCTATGTCGGGCGCGGCCGTGGTGTCGAGATGACGGTGGTAAATCAAGGCTCCAGCCGATTCTCTTCCCCATCAATCAAAACCTTAACGCTCTTTACTGACTCAAACTGCTTCATAGTCTCTTCAATCTCTGCGGCGATAGCGCTAACATAACACGAACCGCCGATTGGTCCGGCGATGGCGCCTTTTAGATCAACAGTGAGTAGACCGTCGTCTGACAACGAAATGTCTTTTAGCTCGGTACGAAACGGAATGACGGTTGAATAATTTTGCAATTGTTCGTTCTCGTTTGGACCTTGTAACAAAGAAACAATGGCCGCGCGAGCAATGGAATCGGTGACAGTGAATTTTCTGATGACCGGAAAAACTTTGGTACAGGTAATTTCCGGATCAAAAATATCATTGTGAAAATAAAGTTTGATTTCAGTTGAGTCATTTCGATCAAGCGTCAGCGGAATCGAAACCAAATCCTGATCAGAGCCGTCTTTGGCCGAGGCCTGAAAAACCTCGAGAACAATATTTGGTGAAGAAACTTTAGGCACGGTCAACCAAAAATCAAAATGACCAAATTGGCCCATGTCAAGCGCGGCGGTTTCGCTGGTGCCACTATTTAAAATTTTTCCGGAATCGTCTTTGATCCGCCAAGAAATCACATTTTCAAAAACCCGAGCCTCGCCAACAACATGAATTGGATTGGTTACCACACTACCAGTCAGTGGCAAATTAACCGTAACGTTTTCTGAAGAGGCTGGTGCCACCTTAAAGTTATCAACATTAAAAACCGACACACACCCGGCCCCAATTAAAATTAAGGCCAGAAAAACAGGGATAAAAAGATTTTTCATATGCTTTAATCTTAGCATGGTTGCTGGGGCTTTGACAGGAAGCCTTAAAAGCGCCTAAGATGAGGCGGCTGTTCGACAAATCTCACAACCTTCAGCTCTTTCCATGGAGGAAGTCGTGAACCGTGATCTCCCCATCTGTCTCTATGGCGGTCTGGCTCTCATCGCAACTCCTGGCTTGGAACCATTAGTCTCTCAGCTAAAGGAAGGAGTCAAGAATTTCGGTGAACGCGCCAACAACTATCGCACTCCGGTCGACATCGGCCTCGTTCAGATCGATGGTCTGCGCATCAACGGCGAACCCAAGATCGGCAGTTCACCGAAGTGGATCTGCCAACACGACTGCGTCATCCTGGCCAGTGGACCTGGAACACCAGAGATGGTCACAAACCTCCTTCTGACCATCTACCATGTTCGATGCCAAGGTGCCAAGCGTATCCACGTCATCTTCGGCTACTGGCTAACTTTGGAATAAAACTTTACACCCCCTCTCAAAACTATTTTCTTGTAACATTCATCTCGGTACCGGTACAATATCTCATGTATGGGACGTTGTC
>Ga0076220_120_pt1 | contig 16184 bp, 14 predicted proteins | sample RifGroE2_FD_67844 | JGI IMG/M metagenome (GOLD analysis project Ga0076220, IMG submission 67844) | Parcubacteria (Uhrbacteria) bacterium GW2011_GWE2_45_35
TTTGAGCCTCTGACCCTTGACAAATCTTTTTAGCTATGATAGAGTGCTTTGTTCGATGCTCATGAACACAGCGATTGAGCGAAGAACCTTAAAAAAGCAACAAAAATAGGCTTTGCCTAATATCTAGACTGTTCGATTGTGGAACTCATCCAGATTTTGACTTGCCGGTGGCTTGCCCGCCGGCGCCCGAGACTGCCTTCGACGATCCGGACAGATCATTACTTTTTAAAAGTTTGATGATTTGAACCAGTTAGCGACGATTAAAAGCGTCTGCTACAGAAATCGAAACGGAAATCTCTGAGAGAGAAAAGATAAGCCGTTTCGGATTCTGGAGCAGTACGTTAAGCCCATCTCCCAGAAGGGTAGAAATGCAAGCGTGGCATTTCTTCGACCCAAGTCTTACCTAGTACCTTGTGCTGACACCCGCGACTTCTCCAACAAGGAGGTTATTTCGTGGGGATCATCTGGACTAGGAAGAAGATGGCTTGTGGCCATCGCTTGCGCCAAGGCGCCTTGGCAAAAGCACACGCAATGTTTTGTGTCATTTCGTTCCTGAGTTTCCTTGCAGACCGTGACAGATGTTTGGCCAACATCCAGTGACCGGCGCAAGGCAATAACCGCCTGGACAGCGGAAAAACTCGGAACATCCCAAAATCCTTTCACGAGGTGACAAGTCCCCTGAGGCCCAAAGCCTCAGGCAACTCCCTTTCGCGCGTCCGACCCCGGCCAACTTGGTCGCGCGAATTTCTCCTGCCGATAACTCCATGCTTGTCGTGAACTCGAGCGAAGCGAGTAGTTCACGGCTGTTATCATCAGAAGAGATTGAAAAATCGTAAGTTCCAAGCGCGTAAGCACCAAGCTCCAAGAAGGAGACATCTTCTTAAAGGAAGAAACAACCATCTTGGTACTTGGAACTTCGCCGTGGCCACTTTGGCCGTGCTGACTGGATTGAGTTAATTTAGTCAGACCCGGAAATTTGTTCATCGCTAACTTTTGAAAATCATCTTGGCCCCAGAACCTGATGGTTAGTAGAAAGCTGAGTGATGAACAAATTTCCGGGAATCGAAAAAAATATCTAGGTAGCTGCCTGATTAATCTGGGGACTTCTGGTTTGAGGTCTCTTTTAATTTGTCGGTGTTTGTCTAATTTTTCAAAAATTTGAAAAATTTGACGAGCGCCGAAAAGAGTCGTCGTAAACCTGACGGGAGTCAGGAACGTCAATCTCTTGGCTCGAAGGAGTACTTCATGTTTGATCCCGAGTTCAAGTGTATAGTCTGGTGCTTCGTCTCTGGCTTCTTTGCATTCTGCTTTGGAGTCGCTGTGGGTGCGTGCGCGCTCATGAGTGTGCTCTCTCCTCTTCCCCTGCCATGAGTGTAGGGACCCGTTCAAGGCTCTTAATTTTTTAAGATTCTTGATCGGGTGCACGTTGCGCTCGGTTTTTCAAACCTTGGGGGGATCATGAGAAACCTTGGTATCATCTGGTATTTTTTGTTCAATATTTGGATGTGTCTGGCCTGGGACTACTACGTCCTGCACGGAGCCCGAACTCGCCGGGTCGTGGAATGGGTCCATACCATCACTGAGTAACACTGTCACAAAACCCACAAACCAGGAGTTTACAAGATGACTACCAAGTCCCACGGCCCCCTCGTCCATGTGGAAACCTGGTTCACCACCAGCCCGGAGGAGATCCTTCGGAGCCAGCGGCCTCAAAAGCCACTGGTGGTGGTAACACGGAGAGACGGCGAAGTGATTCGCCGTCGAGTACGCGCCAGGTAGAGCAATGTTCAACCTTCTTCTTTGTCGAGAAACTAACTCGACAGCTCCTCTCCCTTGATCAAGTTTTGGTCAAAAGAGAGAAGTGATTCAAACCCTTTCCAGGAGTCTAAAGTGGAGTACACCCTTTTTGTGCCCAAGTCCCGTCGTCTTAGTGTGTGGTATTTGGGTGTTCAGCCGCGCGAGTCCTTCGTCTATCCGGGTCAACGAGTATTGGTTCAGGGAACTTTGTCCGAGCTGATTGCTTTCGTCAGGAAGCAATTCGGACAGACCTCTGTGCCACATCTTTTGACCCTGGTGGCCGAGCTCCAGCTTGGTTTGTGACCCGTCTTCTTTCCCGTCGAGAACAGAACTCGACGGCAGCCAAGAGTTGGTTTTTTAAGAAAATCATTTCTTGGTTGCCTGCCAGCGAGACCTTGGTGAGGTTCACCCCCACCTCATCGAGGCTCGCGGCAAAGCACAAGTTTTTAAAGTGATCCTCGGGCTTCCCTTGGTAAGCCTATTTCGGTGGACGGGTCTAGTACTCGTCGGGATCACGCCAGACATCGGGATTGCGTCCCTCTAAGGCTAAGGCCAAGTCTGGTAAAGCGACCGCGCAATGGCGACAAGGGCGCCGCGCATAAAGAAAAAGCCAGTTTCACGGAGCCAGGATCTGTCCTCGGCGAAGGAACGAAGCAGATGAACGCAACATCTGACTCACAGCTTTTTCAACCAACCCATTCTCTTCCTCTTTACCCGGAGGTTCGGCCCAGCTCGAGGGGCAGACGTTTCGAGCACCTTTCGCCGTGGAGTCAGTATGTATTCCACGGCGACTCCCTTCCGTTGATAAAGAAATTTGTCAAGGGAAGGGAGTCTGACAGAAACCAACCACAACCCCGGGAGACACCATGCGCAACACCAACTCCGCCCACCCCCTCAGCATCAACGCCGAGATCGGCATCCAGCTGGATCGCGCCGTCCGGCCGGCTCGCAGGAGCCTGGCCATCGCCGAGGTCCGGGTGGTCGCGGTCGAGGTAGTGGTCCTCGACACCGCCGACGCCTTCAAGGCCGCCGACGCCGCCCTCCAGCGGCTCTCGGCCAAGCAGGCCCCGGCCGAGGAGATCGCCGCCGCGGAAGCGGCCCGGCGCGAGGCCCTGGCGGCCAAGCGCCTGGCGGCCAAGCGGTTGGCCTTCGAGCGCGGCTTGCGCGAGCAGGCCGATCGGCGACTGAGCGAAGCCGAGGTCTACCTCGACTACCTCAGCTTGTCGGTCGAGCCTGTCACCCGCCGCCTGACGGCGCCGCTGAGCCGCGAGCAGTCGGTCATGGCCGAGGCCCTGCGGCGCGCCGGAGTCGATCCGGTCAGCGCTCGCCAGGCCGCGACCGCGCCGGCCAAGTAACAACCTCATGTTTTTCTGTTCAACCCCAACCTCAACCCAAACATCGGAGGTCCGGCCCAGCTCGAGGGGTAGTCGTCTCGAGCACCTTCCGCCGTGGAGTCGGTACGTATTCCACGGCGACTCCCTTTCTTTAATCACTTTTAATGGTTGGAGGAAGGGAGTTTTGGTATAATTGTCTGAACCAGGATTTCTAGGATTTTAAAGATTAACAGGATTTTGGTGTGGTAAAAATTATGAATATCGAAAAAACACTTTTAATCGTTCCGGCTAATGACGCCGAAGCCGCGATGATTATTCAACTGGCGAAAAAAATAAAATTGCCGATGGTTATCTCTCATCAACCTCATGGCGCGACTTTAGATCGCGAGCCGGGAGTTTTGGAAAAAATAAAAATCAGCGGGGCGCGGCGCGTAGTTATTGTGGAAATTCCTGGAGTGAAGACCGAAGAGAAAATAAAAAAACTCGGCGTACAAATAAAAATTATTGATCATCATCATTATCAAAATTTGAATCGCAAAAAAATAAAATCTTCTCTTGAACAATTTTTACAAATGTTTAATCTCACGGACGCGCGCCTCGAGTCGCTTGGTTTTTCGTCTCGATTGGTTCGCGGTATTGGAATTCAAGATCGAGGTTTTGTCAACGGACTGGAACGCGCCGGTTATTCAAAAGATGAAATCAAAAAAGTTTTCGCTTATCAGAAAAAGTTATTGCGACCGTTCATTGATCCGACTGAAGAAAAAAAATATGAGCTGGCCGCTCAAGCCGCTTGGAAAAATCGGAAGGAGTGGAACGGTTACGCGATCGTTATTGGACAAACTAAAGAGGGTTTCCGCCGCCACCTTTCGGCTCATGTTTATCAAAAACTCGGCCGAGTTGTTTCGATCATTTTAGACGAACGCGGTCGCGGTGTGATCTCGGTTCAAGATTCACCAGCAGCCGCTCGTCTGTTCAAAAAATTTGGCGGCTTCACTTTTGGGGAAAAAGGGAATTGGGGGTATAAGAACGGGCGAGGGAAGAGGAAAGTGTCTCTAGACGATGTAAAAAAAGAGCTCGAATGAGCTCTTTTTTGAAACTTTATAAAGTTTTCGATTTTTGACTAACTTTATAAAGTTTGTTATAATTCGATTATGTTAAATTTATGACTATTCGACAAAAATTAGAAATTATCCAAAAAACTTTAGGTCTGACCCAAACCAAGCTGGCGGAAAAGTTGGGGGTGTCTTTTGTGGCTCTCAACAATTGGTGGACCGGCAAGTCCGAACCTCGACAAAAAAGCTTGGCGGCTATCGACGATTTGTTTTTGGAAGTCACCGGCCAAAAACAAATCCCCGGCGACCAACTAATCGCCAAAAAACAAATTTTAAAGAGGAAATCTTCGAAGTATAAAAACATTGTAAACGAAATTATTAAACATCCCGATATCCGCGATCAGTTTATTTTGAAATTGACTTATCACAGCAATCGCATTGAAGGCAGTACTTTGTCCGAACCGGACACGGCGGCCATTTTGTTTGACAACACCGCCTTGCCAGACAAAAGTTTAATCGAACAGTTGGAAGCCAAAAATCATCAAACAGCGTTGCTTTTTTTGTTTGGCTATCTTGCCAAGAAGCAAAAAATCGATAAAAATTTTATTTTAAAACTGCACGGAATTTTAATGAATGGAGTTCGATCAGACGCCGGTTTTTATCGCCGTCATGCTGTTAGATTGGTCGGTGTTAATTTACCAACAGCAAATTGTCTAAAAATTCCCGATTTGTTTCCTGCTGTTGTTTCCGGAGCCTTTAAAAAAACTTCAGATATAATAAATTTATCGGCCAAGGTCCATAGCGAGTTTGAGCAAATTCACCCGTTTTCCGATGGGAATGGCCGTGTTGGCCGTTTGTTTATGAACGCCATGTTGCTCAAAGAAAATTTTGCTCCGGCCATTATTCGCCAAGAAAACAAACGACTTTATTACACCTATCTTTATAAAGCTCAAACCAAAGGCGACCATAGCCAGTTGGAAGATTTTTTGTGTGATGCTGTTTTAGAAGGTTTTAAAATTTTGGAACGAGAGAATATAAAATAGAAAATTTTCAAAGTAAAAAATAAAAAAGAGCTTATAAAAGCTCTTTTTTTAATTCCCTATCTTGACTTTTTATTCAAATTAATGTATAAAAAGCAGTCGCCTCGAGTGAGGCAACGCCGCCAGACAGCTGCCTGGCACCGCGCGCGAGCGGTTTCTCGCGCGTTCGTTCTATGCTCCAAAGATGAGAAAGTTGCGATCGTGACAGAAACGATTGTGGCTTTCGGGTTTTGGGGTGTGGAGGAAAGATGTCGAAGGAACTTGGGATTTTTATCCCGGCGTGGCTCAAGCAGATCATCGAGCGCGCCGATCAGTTTTCTGAGGCCGGTATTCACGGCCTCATGGATCACCATGTGGTCACAGAGCCGCTCGGTGTGGCTTTGTCCGATGGTCGGATCGTGCCCGAAGTGGTCGCCGACCTCCTCGCCGGCCGCCTCGTCCGGCGCGACGAGCCGATCACCTTGGCCGTGCCCGCCATCATCGTTCCGAACCGGCGCGTCCTGACAGCGAGTCAACTTCGCCGGGCCCAGGCCAGGATCCTCTTCGAGCGCGGCTTCAACCAAGGTGTCCGCGGTACGACGGCAAAGACCCTCGCCCAGTACCTCAGGGCGATTCCGCCCGTCCCGGACTTCCTGTTCGCGGACGACCTCGAACTCCCGCTCCTCTTTCTGGCCGACCCGCGGCTCGGCATCACCAAGTCGTGCGGTCTACTCGGTATCAAATACCTCGGGTTCGACTACGACGACCAGAGTGTCGAGCCCTGGGACGATCGCCACCGCGATCCGGCTGGGCCCTTCTGGTTCCGTTGTCACGACGGCCGACCCAACCACAAATGCAAGCCGGAGGACTGCCGAGACGAATGTGTCGGCAACCGTCTGGCCGGCACGGCCATGACTGGCATCATGGCCTACGTACAGAAGCCGGACATCGTGAAGGAAGGTGAACACATCATCGACCTCCCGGGTTCTGTGGACCGCGGCGACCGTGCCGACTGCGCCTGCCTCGAGGTCTGGGGCGGCCGGTCCAGGCTCAGCCTGGGCAGGTGCTCATGGGTTGCCGGGCCCTCCTGCGGTTCGCTCGTCCTCCGCCGGGAGTGCTAGCAACTCGACCCTTGGATCTTTACTTCTTTTCCGATCCTTTTCTCTTTGCGCCGGACATTGGAGGTTCCGGCGCGTTTTTGTTATAATAATTTTGAAAGTAGGGTAATGTGTTCTGCTTTTTGTAAAGAGTAGCACCCCCGAAATTCTCGAAAGAGCTATCGCCAGAACTTTGAGTTTAGTAAAACACAAAGGTGCGCGATTCTGACGAGGCACTCCTTGTCACGCTCTGGTGGAAAAAAATCCCAAATGAAATTCAGAGTTGACCGCAAAGCGGAAAACTCAGTGATCAAGACGGGGTGTGACAATAAGGAGGTTCTGTGGACCGCGACAACCGTGCCAACTGCGCCTACCTCGAAGTCTGGGACGGCCAGTCCAAGCTCAACCTGAACAGGAACTCATGGATTGCCGAGCCCTCCTGCGGTTCGCTCGTCCTCCGCCGGGACTGCCAAATCAAAACACCCCGCCTCTTGCGAGAGACGGGGCGTTTGTTTACACCGACCTTAGCCATCCACCCAGCATTTGTCCGATTTTTTGCAGTTTTTCTTGAAACTCCAAATATTGGTTACTGCTTATAAGATCAGTTTCTTTTGATAGCCGAAACAAAATTTTTATCGTGTCATTTTTTTTTGATAGCCGATTCCAATGGTATGATTTTTTCTTGTTTTTTTGCTCGTCCTGCTTGGATGATATTAAGCAATAAATCCAGAGCTGTTTGTTCCAACTGTCCGCCTAATGTATATTTTTCCGTTTTTGGAAATTTGCGTCGCAGTAAGTGTATGTCTTTCAATAAGTTAAAAGACAAAGTAAAAACCGGAGTTTCATTTATTTCTTGCATATATGTTTGATCGAATTATTTCATTGGAAAATTTATTTTCAGCTTGGTATGAATTCAGATGCGGCAAACGAAACCGGTCGGATGTTCAAAAGTTTGAACAGAACCTTGAGGATAATATTTTTGCCATTCACGAAGATTTGAAAAACGGAAATTATCATCACGCCGATTATCATCGTTTCCATGTTTTTGATCCCAAGCATCGGATTATTCATAAAGCCATAGTTCGTGATCGTCTTGTTCATCACGCCGTTTATCGCGTCCTTTTGCCGATTTTTGAGAAGGGTTTTATTTTTGACAGTTATTCCTGTCGTATCGGCAAAGGCACGCACGCGGCCGTGCGACGGTTGGAAAAAATTGCTCGTCAGGTTAGTAAAAATTATTCCTCGTCGTGTTTCGCTCTTAAATTCGATATCAAAAAATTCTTTGACTCGGTGGATCACGAGATTCTGTTGGATGCTTTGCGGCGAAAAGTGACCAATACAAAAACTCTCGAGTTACTGTCCGAGATAGTTGGAAGTTTTCAAGTTGAAATTGTGCCAGCTCTTCGGCCGGGCTCAGAGCCCTTCGGGTTTTCGGAGGCCTCAAACCCTCGGGGGGGGGCTAGAAGAAATCGCCAGATCGCACGGTTTGCCGATTGGAAATTTAACCTCACAGTTGTTTGCTAATGTTTATTTGGACACGTTTGATCATTTTATTAAAGATGAACTGAAAATAAAATATTATCTTCGTTATACCGATGACGCGATTATTTTATCGGATAACCAAGAGTTTCTTTTTTCGCTTATTCCGATTATCAAACAATGGTTGGAAAAAGAAAGACGACTGGTTTTACATCCCGGAAAAACTTCGGTTAGAAAATTTCGACAAGGTTTTGATTTTCTCGGTTATGTTATTTTACCGCATTATTCGGTTTTGCGGACAAAGACAAAAAAGCGAATGTTGAAACGAGTGGACAAAAGCAATCTAACTTCGTATTTGGGGTTGTTGAGGCATTGTAATGGGTTTAGGTTAGAAAAGCGAATATTCAGAAAGTTTAAAAACGACTAATTTAAGCCATTTTTTCAGTTTCTTTTATTGACAAAAACGCCAATCTGTGGTATTCTTGCTAGTCTAAAATAAGCTAAACCAAGCAGTTGCTTGGTAAACAAACCTAATATATTTATGTTTAAAAAACTTTTCATTGCTTTTGTCGCTATGAGTATGGCTGTGCAAACAGTTGTGCCTTTTGCGGCTCAGGCTCAATCCGGCTCTTGGAGCCAACTTCAGGCCACCGCGGCTTGGGTTTACGACGATTATAAAGTTGAACGTTTGGATTTTAGTGACGCCGCTTTTGCCGGCCCTTTGTCTTTGGGCGAAAACGTGGTCATCGCTAAAGCCGCCGGTTATTGTTTAACCGTTGCCGGTTGTGAGCGTTACGATTTGTATTCTTTAAAAAATGGTCTGGCCATGTTTTTAGGTAACGTACCTCACGAGACTGTTGACGAGGAACGTTTCTTAGACAACGGCCGCGATTTTGTTTATATCAATTCGACCAACGAAGAAAATAATCGTTGGGACGTGATTGATCTTGATTTGGAAACCGGAACGGAAAATGTTTTGCTCGACGAGGTTTTTATCGATGGTGTGCAAGATATTGATGTTGTAAAAGATAGTGGTAAATATTATTTTAACCCTTCTCTTAATTGGAACAATCATTCAGGTTTTGTTAATGCGGTTATTTATGAATACGTTCAGACCTCTGATTCGGTAAAAATAGTAACCAACAGCTACAATCAACAAAACGATGATTTTCAAGATATTTATAACGGAAAGATTTTGTCAAAAATGACTTTTGATTCCGGTTACAAACAACTTTGGGTTTATGATACTGCCGCTGATCCCAGAACCATGGAAGCTGTTCCTGGAACTTGGACCTCGAAAAATGAAGATATTGTCGGCGCTCACTTTCGAGCCGATGGCACTATCGAATTTTTCGACATGTATCAGCGCTACATTTTTGACGGTCAGTCGACCGTGGCTCAAGGCGATAATTTGAGTTGGTACCGAACTCGTGATGAGTCTTTGCAAGTGGTTAACAGCCGCATGGCTTGGCTCGATTCGAACGACCAATTACATTTAAGCGGTGTTGATGTTGATTTGGATCTTGGCACCATTGGCTACCCCAGCCTTTTCAAACTTACAGAAAATTCCTTTTTCTATGCTTCTGGTAATCAGGGCAAGAAATATGATTTTGCCACCGGTTTGACCACCACCTATCCCTTTGTTGTCACCGACGTTTTGGATAACGCCATGGTTGGTGAAGACGCTTCGGGTAATATTTGGTACAAAAATACCGAGTCCGGTCGCCAGATTAATCTTGGATTTGGTTCGGGGGCGGTGATTTCTGACAGTATGCACGTCTATTGGCTGGGTGTTGACGGAGAGGTTTATGAAGCCACTTTGTCTTTAAATGCCATGACCGGCACTTCGGAAATTGCGGCCGTAAAAATTTCTGGCGATTCACGTGTTTATTTGGTACTTGATGACACGGCTTTCTGGATAACAAATGAAGAAGTATATTTTACTTGGTTTAATAGCTGGGCCGATGTGACCACGGTTTCTGCCACTGCCTTTAGTTCTTACAAACAAGGTGGCCAGGCCACCTTTGCTCCGGGCACGCGTCTTAAATTAGCCGGCGATCCTAAAGTTTATATGGTCGGCTCTGACAACAAATTGCACTGGATTACAACTCAACTCATCGCTTACAATATTTATGGACAAGAATGGAATAAAGATATTGTCGAATTTAATATGGCCGATACCACCAGTCTGTTCTTCGGATCCTCGATTGTTAATGAGAGCGATGTCTTAAGCATCTAATCAAAAAAAATAAAAAATCGTCGCGAGTAAAATCGCGGCGATTTTTGTTTATAATTTTAATTGAGTTCAGCTCGAGTTTCTTTAAACTTTCTTTTAAAACGACGGCGCAAGTTTTGCAGGTAGGAAAGTTTGGCGCGGCGAACCTTGGCAGTTTTGACTAATTCGATTTTAGCCACCACCGGACTGGAAAGCGGAAAGATTTTTTCTGAACTATAACCTTTGTGGGTGCGGCGAATGGTCATGGTTTTGGAAACGTCGGAACCACGCATGCCGATAACCATACCTTGGTAAATCTGAATACGTTCGCGTTCCTCGCCTTTGGCGTTAAAATCTTTGATGCGTTCGTGAACTCGGATGGTCATGCCCGGCTTAATATCGGCGGTTCTGATTTCTGTGCCTGGCAATTTTTCTTCCACAGCTTCGATTTTTGCTTCTTCTTCGTTGATTTTTTCTTCCGGTTCTTCGAGGACTTCAACGATTTCTTCGGTGGCTGGAGTTTCGGATTCAATCGAGGTTTCTTCGACTACGGTTTCGTCGGTGGTTACGGGTGTCTTATTTTCATCGGACATAAGTTTAAAGTTCGCTTCAAGAGGACCGTGGGGTTTTAATTTCTAATTAAGGAGGTTTTCCATAATTAGACATTGGTTTTTTAAAACGACGTTCATTGTCAGCATTAATGTTAAAGCGGCATTAGTTTACGGAATTTAAAGGAAAATGTCAAGCTTGAGTCGGTTTTTCATGGTTTTTTGTGTATTCTACGATTTTTTTTGATAGAACATCGATTACTTCTTCTGGATTTAAATTACCGGTGTCTAAGAAAATATCGTAATGGTTTGGGTCAAGAATATCGACTCCGTAATATTTTTTATAACGTTTAACATCACTTTCAACTCGATTTTTTAAACTCTCAAACATTTCTTCAACAGAAGTTGGTTGGCCCTCGTTGCGGTTTTCGCCGCCGGTGTTTTGAATTTGTTTAAAAATTCTTTCGGCCGCGGTTTTTAAATCAACTTCCAGATAAATTTTGAGCGAACGAGGAATCAGAAAAAAACTTGTTCGACCTTCGATTAGGAAGTTATCCTCGGTTTGGCCGATTTTTTTCTGATAATCGTCGACAATTTTGTCGGTCCAATCCTCGGTTTCACCAAGCTTGTTGAATTCTTCCAGTTTCATACCTTGGGCCTTGGCCATGTCGCGTCTGATTTGGCCAATGTAGTAGCGTTTGAGATTAAAGGTTTTAACCAGAGCCTCGGCTACGGTACTTTTGCCCGAACCCGGGGCACCGCTGAGGGTTATAATCATATTTTGAAAATTTGTAAATTAGAGAATTTCCTCCAGTTCTTTTGGCAACGGTGAGACAAAAGTTTTTGTTTCGCCGTTTGGTAGAGGGATGGTGAGCTTATGAGCGTGGAGGAAGAGCCGGGGCAGGGGAATGAATTTAATGTTTTTCATGCGGGTTTTTTTGTAGAGGGGGTCGCCGACAACTGGTAAGTTGAGGGCACGGAAGTGAGCGCGGATTTGGTGAGTGCGGCCGGTTTCGATTTTGACACTGAGTAAAGTGCTGGCTTTAATTTTTTTGATAACTTCAAAATGAGTTATAGCTTCTTTACCTTCTTCGGAAAGTTCTGGTCTGGCCACCATGCGGCCCTTGTCTTTTGATCGGACCAGTCTGAAGTTAATGGTTCCGGTGGTTTGACTCGGCGAGCCATAAACCATAACCAAATATTCTTTCTTAACTTTTCGACCGGAAAATTGTTCTTTTAAAAAATCAAAAGCTTTTTGATTTTTGGCGGCAATCATAACCCCGGAAGCCAATTTGTCGAGACGGTGAACAATGCCCGGGCGACTGGGGTTGTCGCCAACCTTTTTTATGGCCGGAAAATGTTTGGCCAAAGCATCGACCACCGTTACCTCGTGTTTACCCGGAGCTTCGTGAACCAAAAGTCCGGCCGGTTTTTCGAAGACGATAACGTCGTTGTCTTCGTAGAGAATGTTTAATTGAGGTATTAGGATTTTTGTTTTTTTCTCGACTTTTTCTTTTTCGATTTTAACCCGGTCGTGAAGAGAAACAAAAAAATGCGGTGTGGTAACAATTGTTCCATTAACCGAGACCAACCCATCTTTAATGTTTTTTTGGATTTGGGAGCGTGATAAAGCGCTTTGTTTGGCGATTATTTTATCTAAACGTTCAGTTTTTTTCATAGTCCTTATATAGTAGCAGAAGTCCGGACTTCCCAAAAGGGCGTTTTTCCGATAAAATGTCGTACGCGGGCCTATAGCTCAACTGGTTAGAGCATCGAGCTTATACCTCGGAGGTTCCTGGTTCGAGTCCAGGTGGGCCCACCAGCCTTCGCTCCGAGGCGGAGCTTCCGCCTACGCCGGGCTTCGGCGGACGCGTCGGCTAGGCAGGCCAGACATGATTGTTAAAGTTGCGCCCACTAGCCTTCGCTCCGAGGCGGAGCTTCCGCCTTCGCTGAAGTTTCGGCGGACGCGTCGGCTAGGTAGGCTAGTTAAAGATTTGTTTTGCGAACAAAGACTGATTGTTGTGGTTTTACAGCGGGCGGCAAAGGATTCTAATCGTTCTATGGTAGAAGTTACGGGCGGTTCAAAAAAGTTTTAAACTTTATGCCTTTTGTTTTTTTTGGTCTACTGGCAATAATCACCGGAATTTTTTTTCTGGTTAAGTTGGGTATCAAAAAAAGAAATATAGAAATGAAAAACGGGGCCTTGGCTTGGATTTTGGCGGGATTCCTACTGTTGCTTTGGGGCGTTCTTCTTATGTTAACCGGAAAGTTTTAGTATGTTATTTATTTCGACTTTGGCCGTGGTTTGGTTCTTTCTTTATTGGATAATTGGTGGAGTTTTTTTTGCCTGCGTGGCCTTATTAAGATTGATCCGTCTGCGAAAGGCTCGTTTCAGCTGTTTGTTTACTTTGTCAGCCGCGGTTTGCGCTTTTTTGGCGGCTTGGTTTAGCACGGTTTGGTTAGAAAGAACCGCCAGTGGCTGTTTGGCTGATTTGCCTCGCGGTCGGGAAGCTTTGGTCTTGGTTTTCTCTTGCGGCTTTATACAATTTCTGGCTTCGGCCGCGGCCGGGTTAGTTGTCCTCTTGCTAATTGGTTTTATTCTGTTAAAGTTGTCTTCATGGAAAGACCGTTCGTGGTTAACAACTTTTGCCGAAAAATTAGAACTGGATAAAAAAGAAGAAGAGGAAGAGTAGGTGGTAATTTGTTAATTTTCTAATTTTCAAATTGTGGTTTAGGGACATTTATTTTATCAATTCCACAATTAGAAAATTTGATAATTATAAAATTAGTTCTTCAAATTTTCTCTACAAGAAAATCTGAAGAACTAAAAAATTAAAAAAAACTATGGATACTCCATCTAAAAAATCATTGTTTGAAGCTTTGGATCCAAAGCAGTCATTTATTCTTGGTTGCGTGGCCGCGGTTTTGTTTGTCGGAACTATCGGTTGTTTAGGGCTAGGAACTTATGTCTGGAAAAACGGCGTTTCGGCCGCGGATTCAGAAACCGCAAACGCTGTTGCCGCTCCCGCTGTCGTTTCCAATACTGCCGCAGCACCAGCCACAGGCACCACCGCATTAACCAGCGCGATTTCCGGCACCTTGGTCGCGGTCGACGCCAACGATCATTTAATCGGTTCCGGAGATATCACCTTAGTGGTCTATTCTGATTTTCAATGTTCTTACTGTCAGCGTTTTGAAGCCTCACTTCAACAGGTTAGGGAAGAGTATCCCGACAAAGTCAAATTGGTTTTCAGAAATTTCCCATTGTCGTTTCATCCCGAAGCGCAAAACGCCGCCGAGGCCGCCGAGTGCGCGTCCGAGCAAGGAAAGTTTTGGGAGTATTCCGACAAGCTGTTTGAAAATCAAAGCACGCTTGGTGAAACCTTGTACAAACAAATCGCCACCGAAGTTGGTTTGAATTCAAACACCTTCGAAACTTGTCGTGCCGCGGATAAAATGTTAACCGAAATCCAAGCCGATCAAACCACAGCCCAAGCTGCCGGGGTGCGAGGTACACCAGCCTCTTTCATTATTAGTAAAGACGGTTCTGTTAAACAAGTAAACGGCGGCGCTGTGTCTTTCTCAACTTTAAAAACCATCCTCGATCAAGAATTGGCCAAATAAATTTTAAAATCAACCCAAACAAAAACACCAGGTTTAGCCTGGTGTTTTTGGTTTTGTTTTTTTATCCGACCTACCAAAACAATCATGTCTGGCCTGCCTAGCCGAAGCTCCGCCTCGGAGCGAAGGCTGGTGGGCGCAAGAGGATTCGAACCTCTGACCTTCACAATGTCAATGTGACGCTCTAACCAACTGAGCTATGCGCCCGTTTTATATTTTAGCGAAGTTGGTTTGTGACCAACTGCGTAGGCCTATCCAATAGGCCGGAGTCCACCGTAGCCCCGGGCGAAGGTGGAAGCTATGCGCCAATTTTAAAGATGACTAATTTCAACGCGAGTATTGTAAGGGAATGATAGAAAACTGTCAAACAAAAAGATCGGACAAAGTATTTTTTTTTGTTTTTTTGTTTTTTTTCTTTCGTTGAATATCCAAGTTGTCCACAACCTTGATTTTCTTGTTGAAACATTGGTTTTTCTGTGCTAAAATAATTCTGACTTAAAAAATAATTTCTTTTTCTTTTAAATAAAGAAAATAATTTTTCAAATATGGCTCAAAAAATAAAGATGAGGCTTTTCAGAGTTCTGCCACTGTCGATGGTAGCTCTCTTAATTTTTGCCTTTGCGATTTCGGGGTGGCAGGTTATGCCAATACATAATGCTGAAGCCGCTAATTTTGTGGTAGCTACGATTAGTTCAGTGGCACCATCGTACGGCAAGGTAAAAGCCGATAGTACTGTTGCTGTGTTGAAGATTGATCTTGATGATCCTGATGCTGGCAATCTTGAAGCAATTGTTGTCGATTTTGGTTCAACTGCTGAAGCTAATGTGGATCAGGTTCATTTGTATCTTGATGGTACGGATTGTTTAGGAACAGGCGCTGATGGTGTATATGACGGCGACGAGACCTTGCTTGGTTCCACTGGTTCGGCAGATGGAGTTACCGCAGCTTTTGCCGGAGCGGCACCAAATCAAACAGCGACTTTTGATAAGGATAATGCAGATGCAGGAGCTGGAACCGGAGATATTTCGTTGGTTTGTTCCTTAGACGGAATGAGAGGTTACTTTGTTGCTTTCACAACTAGCACCGTGGCAACCGACACTCAAACAATTACCGCCCAGATTGATGCTGCCCAAATTACCTCAAGCGGTGTTGATACTGGTCCGGCAGTTGATTCGGATACTGTTACGATAACCATCGACACAGCAGCACCGACCTATAGTTCTTCGATGACAATCGATAACAATAGTGATGGCGTAGTTGATTATGTCAGAATTACATACTCTGAAAATATAGCGGATAGCTCCGTAGCTGCGGGCGACTATCAGGCGGGTATTGGCGGCACGACTGCCGGTAACTTAACCGAGTCATTTACTTCCGAAGTTCCCGCCGCCGGTGTTTATACCGACTCAGCAAACGACACAGTGATTTATGTTGGGGTCGCAAGTTTCGGACAGACAATTGAAACAGACAAAACTGACTATACTTTAAAGATTGAACAGACCGGGGAAATTACAGATAGAGCAGGCAATACTCTTGCTTCTTTTACGACTGCTACGTCAACTGACGGTGCTGCGCCGTACCTTATTTCTGCCACATATTCCGATTCTGATTCTAGTGGTGTGGTTGACCAAGTTGTTTTTGCCTTCTCTGAGATTACAACCTTCACCACAATTACCGGCGCAGACTGGTTATTTAGCACAGCTGGCGACATTAATCTTGCCGCCGACTTCGCTATCGGCGACTGCACCGGTTCCGGTGCGTTGGCTACCATTACTTGTACTGATGCTGATAATAGTTCGATTACTGCCGATGCCAACAAGACCGGAAAACAAACCACCGGTGGTGCTGAACCCATTCTCAGTTATACAAATAATACCAATAATATAAATGATGGGAGTAATAATACTCCAACTTTTAACAAAACCTTAACCGACGGCGCCGCGGCCATCATTGTTTCCCGTGTTACCAAAGATACTGATTCAGTTGAAGGTGCTGCGGGAACGGTTGATGGCACCATGAACG
>Ga0076220_115_pt2 | contig 15622 bp, 10 predicted proteins | sample RifGroE2_FD_67844 | JGI IMG/M metagenome (GOLD analysis project Ga0076220, IMG submission 67844) | Parcubacteria (Uhrbacteria) bacterium GW2011_GWE2_45_35
TGACGCAAACCGACGCATCCAAAACAATTTTCGCAACTGAAACACCGCGTGCAATATTCCAAATCCCGTGAGTCGGTGACAATATTCATGTTGAAAAAAGCGCGATGACAATTAGTGACTCCGACCGAATAATAACAATCAGTCGAGCCGGTGGCCCCGCCGCAATAAGCGCAATTTTCCGAAGGTGTGCCAAGACACCAGGTGACATGATCAATATCACGCGAGCCGCCGCGAACATTGTAACACTCGCGAGCGTTGGTGGTGTCTTCAAGATATTCGCCGGTGGAATTTTGTGTGTTGATGTTGGAATTTTCCGGCCAAACAGCTTGAGTTTGGACAAAATCAGCAAAGCGCTTCTCGTATTCCTCGCGAACTTTAAAAGACGAGAGATCGACCTCGGCCAAACGACACTCGTATTCTTCTTTTGAGAGTTGCTCGTTAAACCAAAGATATTTTTTGTGGCGTTGATTGGCAACACCAAAACAATGCTCGCAATTTCGACAATCAAAAAGAAAATAGCAATTTTGGCAATCCCAGCTGTCTTGAACAAATTGACAACGAAAAAGATTGGAAGAATTCATGGTTTTGTAAGATTCTCTGACATTGGTTCCCATGATAATTTCCGCCGAATCTTCGGTATCAAAAGCATTGGAACAGACAAGACTTCGTTTGGATCGGCTGGCCATAACCAAATAACTGTCTATGTCACCAAAAGACAAAAAGGCCAGAGAATTTTCTGGCGGAACAATGTTGTCGTGAGCCGGCAAAGGCACGCAAAGACTTAACTCATACAATTGGTCAAAAAAAGATTTTTTCGCGTCCAAACTTATTCCCTTTTCAGAAAAATCGCGCTCGTACCATTCTTTGTCTTCTAAAACACGAAAACCGCTGGCCGGCGGAATCGTCGACATCATTTGTCGTCCGGTATCGGCGTGCTTGTTGTAGAAAATATTGTACATGATGAAATATCCACTCATAATTCTCATGCGGTTAAGAGGCGAATATTTTGACGGCGGAACGTTAAATTTTTTGTACCAGCCGATTTCCTCGTCGGTCATCAACCATTTCTCGCCGGTGAGAGCGCAAAGGCGCTCGCCGGGGGTGAGGGCGGCGAGGATTGGTTGGAGTTTGGAATCGTAGTTTGGAGTTTTAGACATAGGTGCTTGTCTGAACCAGGATTTTGAGGATTAAAAGGATTTTCAAGATTATTGGATTGGTTGTGATTTTCTGAAAAAAACCATCCTGCTAATCACCAAAATCCTGAGAATCCCGGTTCAGACATTTTAATTATTCTCTTCCAGAAACCGCAAATAACAATCTTTACAAAATACTCGCCTCTCCCCAAAAGACGGATTTCGATAGGAAACCGTTTCTTTCTGACAATTGGCGCAAGGTTTAACTTCTGGTTCTGGCGAATTTGAGGTGCGGATAAGAGCTTTTAAACGACGTAAAAAATGTTCTCGGGGAAAAGCCATTTTCTGATTTTTGTAAAAAGCCATTTCGCCAGAGACGACACTGAAGGGACGGTTGAGAATTGGATCGAGAATTGGTTTGCCAACAAAAGTTTTTTCGTCGATCTCGGACAAACGGTCGGGGATGTTTTTTACATCAATCGAAGGTAAGTCGGCGATGGCGCCGCTTGGGCCAATAACCGCCCCGCGTTTTGGATCAAAACGCGGGGCTTGATAACGCGTAAGCTCGGCCTCGGAGTAACCGAAGAAGGCATCGCCCATAGAATACTCTAAACCATTTTCCGAAAAAGCCGCCGAAAAATATTCGCCGTATTCACCGCGTTCAAGCATGACGCATTTGAGTTCATCGACTCGTTGCCAATATTCCTCCTCGGAATATTGAACATTAAAAATACAAAAACGCTTTTTTCGTAAACCAACACAAGCAAAACAATTTTCACAGTCATAACAATCCAAACAATACTCCAGATTCAAACAACGCCAACAGCGAAAACAAAACCGTAACTGACTACCACCGACAACGTCGCAGGTATAATAAGCATCGCTACCCCAACCAACCCAAGCCACAAAAGCCGAATCACGATGTTCTTCGGAAATCCAACAGTGAAACATATCAGTCGATTTTCCATGCCAATAACATTCTTTACAGCGAGTTGATTCTTCCAAATACTCACCAGAACTCTCGGACGAACCGATATTAAAATTCTCTGGCCAGACCGCAGTTTTCATTAGGTCTTGAAACTTTTTTTGATGTTTGAGCAAAACCGATTGGCAAGACAAATCGATTTCTGAAATTTTTTTCTCGTATTCTTCGCGAGTTAGTTGTTGATTGAAAAAAACGTATTTTTTATTGCGAGCGTTAGTCGCGCCAAAACAATTTTCACAGTTACGGCAATCAAAAAGAAAACTCGAATTTATACAATCGCGACACTCAAAAGAAAAAGCGCAACGGAACATGTTGTTGACCCGATTGGTTTGATAACACCGTTGACTGTTTTTAGTGTTAGTGACATCGACACAATCTTCACTAAAAAGCGCCAGAGCCGGATAAAAACAACGCTTGGCGCCACAAAGACTGAAAACCATGTAAGAGTCTTCACTGCTAATATAGTCAACGCCGATACAGTCTTTATTGCTACCGTCATCACGACAAGCACTGACCGGAACACCGTGCACCAGGCCGAGCATTTGCTCAAAGAACGGTTTGATCGGATCCAAACTTGATTCCTGACGCAAAAAATCTTCGCTCATCCATTCTTTGTCCGGCAAAACCTGAAAAGGACTGTCGGGGTGAACAAAGCTCAAAATCGGCTTGCCGGTTTTGAAATGCGGCTTCCACCACAAAACCAAACCCGAAGCAAAACCTAAAAGTAAACGCAAACGAGCGCGAGGATGAAGTTTTGAGGGCGGGACATTGAAACGTTTGTACCAACCAATCTCCTCGTCGGTCATGTTCCAGGTTTCACTAGTGAGAGCACAAGTTCGTTCGCCGGGGATGAGTTGGTCGAGAATGGTTTTAATTTTTTTGTCGTAGTTGGGGGTTTTACTCATATTTTGTAAAATTATCCACATCTATTGATTTTTAAGATATTTATAGTATACTAAAAATATGCCCTATAAAGGCATCCTGCCCGTGGATACGGGTCCGATGTCAAGACCCTCCCCGCTTTGCGCGCGTTGGGTCTTTTTAATTATAGCGATGTATTTTTTAATTCGTTGAGCAGAAACTGTTAAATCCGCTCCGGCTTTCAATTCTGTTCTAGTGTGACCATCGTGAACTAAAATAACTTTCTTGTTTCTTTTTTCTTTCAAAAAACGCAAAAGAGCCAAAAAATCGTTATCGCCACTAAAAAGACAAACTGTGTCGTAATTTTCAGAAAGACGAATCGCGTCGATACTCAACTCGACATCGAAATTACATTTTGGTATTCGGATAAACCGACCGGACGAATCTTCGTTGATCAATCGTAAATTATTTGCGTCTTTTACAGGATCAAGACGGTGCTTAATCCACTGAATAGGTTTAGTAACCGCGACATGAAAAAATTTCCTGGCTTTAACGATTAAATGCAACGAGGCGGACTTTCCAGCGTCAAAACCGTAATAAAAATAACTTCGATTTGAAAAACGCGAAATGGTAGTTGATAATCGTTCTAAGTCAACTACCACCGACTTCGTCGGTGGCTTGTTGGTTGGATAAGAGCTACGCTCATTGAATCGGTTGGTTGGTTGTTGGTTTTTTGGCATATCGGAAGGGAATCAACCGACCATTTTTCGTCAACAGACAAAGCCGCACCGTCAAGATTCCTCTGATCTTTCTCGAACCAGTGGTTAATGTTTCCAAAATCCAAAAAACAAAAAATTCTTCCAAATTTTTCCTTACCTATTTCCAGCTCCTCCCGAAGGCGTTCGTTTTTAAAATCTTCGAAATCCACAATTAATTATTTTCTTCGAGATGTTTTAGATAACACTCCTGACAAAAAACTTTTCGCTCGCTAAAAGTAAAATTCTTATAAGTGACGATATCTTTTTTACAAAAATCACAATTATATTTCATGGCTTCTGGAGAGTTGCTGAACCTGATTAAATTTTTAAGACGAGTTATAAAATGTTGACGCGGCAAGGGCCACTTTTTGTTTTTATAAATTTCCAGTTCGGGTTTGGTAATACTGTAAAGACGATTGATTTCTGGATCAAAAATTGGTTGATTAACAATTTTATCAGCCTCGTCGAGATGGTTAGGAATATCGGCAACAGTCAACTGACTGTTTGGGGCCGGCGATAACAATTGGCCGCGGGCCGGATCAAGACGCGGGACTTGAAAAAGTTCTAATTCGGCTTCAGAAAAACCGCGGTAAATCTCGCCGCCGGAAAACTGAAAACCGCAAGGTGAAGTTTTGGCCGGAAAAAATCTTCCGTACTCGCCATCTTCGAGCATTTTGCATTTTAGTTTATCAACTAACGACCAATATTCTTCTTCGGTATACTGTTTATTAAGAACGCAGAATTTTTTTCTGAATAAATTCACACAAGCAAAACAGTTTTCACACTCAACACAGTTAATACAATACTCACAATTAATAATCCGCGGACTGGCTTGGCAAAATTTTGAATCAGCCGAAAAAGAACCCCCCGTACACATATAGGCGCGACTAGCCTTGGCATTACCAGAGCAATAAACATTAGTCTCGGCCTCAATAGCAAAACGCGTATTAAAACAATCACTACTTTTTATTAAAAGATAACCATTTTCGCAACGCAGACAGTTAATCAAACGATCACCGGAACTTTCCGGCGAATTTATGTTGAAATTCTCTGGCCAAATTCCTTGTTCTCTCCACAAACAAAAAAAGTCAGCTTTATATTTTTCAAAAACTTCGGCTTGAGACAAATCAATATCTTTGATTTTTTCACGATATTCGGCTTCACTTAATTGTTGATTGAAAAAGACGAATTTTTTGTGCCGCAAGTTAGTGCCACCAAAACAAAATTCGCAATCCTGACAATCAAAAAGAAACGAACTATCGCGGCAAGCCGACGAACAGATAATAAAAAAACCATTGAAAATTTCCACCGACGCCGAAACCGAATGGGATTGAAAAATCTTATCACTACCACTGGCATCAATATCATCCTCGCCACCACCCAAAGTGCTAACATAAAAAGAATTCTTAACTTGAAAAGAACCAAAAACCGCGTGGCTGTTTAAAACATTAATACTGGCCACAACCGCCGTTGAATTTTCGATCCCGCTATTGCGTGTTGCGTCAATCGGGGTCTTGGTTTGAATTTCAAAAAGCTGTTCCAAAACCGAACGCTGACTATCCGGCTCTTGTCCATATTCGGTGTTATCTAACTCGTAAAACTCTTTATCCGAAACCACTGGAAAAGGCGAATCCGGATGAATCGCCGAAAGAATTGGCTGGCCGGTTTTAACGTGAGCTTTCCAAAAAGCCGCGAAGCCAGTATTGAAACCGTTTAGATAGTTCATCAAAACATCGGGGGCGACCGTGGTCGGCGGAACCTTGAAATCGCGACAGATGTCGATTTCTTTTTGGGTTAAATTCCAAATTTTGCCAGTCAGCGCGCAAACCCGCTCGCCAGGCTTGAGCTCGGCAAGGATTTTGGCGACAGCGACGTCGTACTGCGGAGTGTGAGACATATCGGTTATTGTCTTCGAAATATTTAAACCTCAAGAGGAAAACTAACAGTTATAAAATAAACCAGACGGAGTTGAGCATCCGCCTTTTCCCAAACCAACAAATTTTTATAAGGTTGATCCTTCACAATCTTCCCCTCCCTTAGCTTCGCCGAAGCGTGGCGTAGGCAAGTTTAATTCCCTTTCCACCCCTTTCCATCACTTTACACAACAATTTCACTTTCTTCCACCTTCACCGCCTGCGCGTTAATCTCCTTATCTCCCTGCTCCAATTCGGCTGTCACCTCGGCTCTCGTTTTGGCGTAAGTCTCACGCGCCTCTTCAATAATATCCTTAGAAAAAGTCTCGTGCCGCGGCGTGGTGACTTCTAGAACATCGGCCGAGAAAGGATCGAAACGTCTGCCGTCAATGGTCATTTTGACATAAATCTCGCGCGCTCCAAGGTTGATGATGTCGTGCATGTCAAAAATCGGCGCCAGCTCGTCTTTTAAAATTTTCGCGTCATCGGCACCGATTTGAAAAGTGATGATTGAAGCGACGTTGCCGAATAACGAAGCTTTTAACGAAGTTTCCAACTGACATAAATTTTGGTTGGCGACAGTCACGGCAATACCGAATTTGCGTGATTCGGACAAAAGGTTTTCAAACGTTTTTGTGGCAATGTTTTGAAACTCATCGACGTACAAATAAAACGACTGACGCAAATGTTGCGGCAGGTTAATGCGTTTCATCGAAGACTGTTTGATTTTAGTAATCAAGGTTGCGCCAAAGAAGGCCGAAACATCATCGCCAAGCAATCCTTTGGACAGGTTTACCAAAACGATTTTTCGCTCTTGCATGAAACGATAAAAATCGATCTTGTTTTCTTTTTGTCCGAAAATATTGCGCATTAGCGGATCTGCGAGAAGTTGACCTAGTTTATTCAAAAGCGGCGACACCGCCTCGGCATCGTAACGCTGCGACCATTCCGGAAACTCGATCGCCCAAAAACGACGGACAACGCTGTCTTTTATGTGTTCGATAACCTTACTGCGAAAACGACCGCTCGATAAAAGCGAAACCATTCCATTGATGGTGCCGGCCGGATAATCAATCATGGCCAAAGTTGTCATGCGCAACAAGTGTTCTACACGCGGTGTCCAGTCGGAACCGAATTGCTTTTTGAAAATTTCCAAAAATTCGTTAGTCACCGGAAAACGATCTTCCTCGGCAACATTGGCAATCGGATTAAAAGAAATCGGGAAATCGCGGTCGCCCGGATTAATCAAAACCACATCATCCAAGCGTTCCTCTGGAATAAAATCAATGATGCTTTGAATTAAATCACCGTGCGGATCAAAAATACAAACACCGTGACCAAAAAAAACATCGGCGCGAATCAACAATTCCAATAACTTGGTTTTGCCGACACCGCTTTTACCAATGACATATAAATGACGAGTGCGATCTTTTCGTTTGATGCCGAAAATCTGTTTTTTATTGGAAATTCCTTGACTAAAATTCGACCGGCCAAACAAAGAAATTTCTTCGGCCGGAGTATTGTCTTTAGTCGGCAAAGCGGCTGGTGGTTCATGGCGACGAGCGACAATTTGGTCTTCTTGTTGAGGATAGTCCATAGGGTTACGAAACTACGAAATTATTTACCAAGGAAACACGTCGTCTTTTGATTTTGGCGGGAGATTTGGACGAACTGGTTGGTTTTGTTGTGGTGGTTTGTTTCCGTTTCCGCCTCCATCTGGTTTATGACGACGACGGCGTTTATTGCGATCACCAGAAGGTTGCCCAACCGGTAATGGCGACGGTGGTTGCGGCTGTTTTAACTCTTGCGTTAAAAAATCATCGGGCATTTTTGGTAAACTTGGTGAAACGGCCGCTGGTTTTTCTGCGGGCTTTAAAGCAGACAGACTAACAGTTGCTTCGCTTTCTTTTGTAACCAATGATCCGTCTTTAATTGCTGGCGCAGCCGCGACAACTCGCCGTGGTTCGCGCGGCCGTTCGTCGGAGTGACCTTTGCCGCTTTTGCGCTCTTCGCGCACAAGCTCGATGCAATCCTCGCAATAAATCGGCCGCGATTTGTCTAACTCGACCGGCAAAATCATGTGTTTGTTGCAACGAGTGCAATCGTATTCAAACAACGGCTTGTTGCCGAATTTTTTTGTGGCTTTGCGCTTGGCATCAGCTTCTTCAAATTTCTTTTCCACTTCATCTGCTTCTTTTGGCGCCCTGACCTCCACTCCGCCACCCTCGGCTTCGCTCCAAGCCATAATTTCTTCGGCCACGATATCACGCGGTCGGGCATAAGTGTCCCGAGAAATCTTAATGACGGCTTCCATGGAATTGGTTTTTTGAACGATTGGTGGCAAGGTTAGGGCGGAAAATGGTTCCGAGGCCACACCATCAATCATTAATCGCAAATAAATTTCATATTTAGCCAGATTTACCAAGTCTTCCGGAGTAAATCGCGGCATAAATTCAGTTTCCAAAAAAGCCGCGTCCGGCGAACCGACACGAAACATCATAATGGTACCGACGTTTCCGAAAACCGCGGCGCGAACTTCTTCGGTCAACTGCTCGATGTACTGGTGAGCCATAATTAGCGCCAGCCGATATTTACGAGCCTCGGACAAAATTGAAGCAAAACTTTCTGTGGCAAAGTTCTGAAATTCGTCGATATAAAGGTAAAAGTCGCGGCGCTCGATTTCGGGAATGTCGACACGTTCCATGGCACAAAGCTGCATTTTGGTAATCAACATACCGCCGAGCAGCTTCATGGCGTCTTCACCAATTCGGCCTTTGGAAAGGTTGACGATAAAAATCTTACTGGAGTCCATGATTTCCCGCGGCTTTAGAGTGGAATTGACTTGGGCGACAATATTACGAACAATCGAGGTGGAAAGAAATTGACCAACTTTGTTTTGAATTGGCGCGATAGCTTCGGTACGAAACTTGGGTTCCCATTGCTCAAACTCGGTTATCCAAAAAGCCTTAACCACCGGATCTTTAAGATTTGAAACCATGCGCACACGAAAATCTCGATCGACCAGCAGGCGATTAACGCCCATCAGAGTATTACCGGGATTTTCGAGCAGGGTCATAATACAGTTGTTCAAAATATGCTCCATGCGCGCGCTCCAAACATCTGGCCAGATTTTTTTGAACACTCCCATAAGACCGGAAGCGATAACGTGACGGGTATTGGGATCGGAAGATTCCAAAATATTAAAACCCATGGGAAATTCCGTGTCAGACGGACAAAAATAAACCACGTCTTTTTGACGCCACTCGGGGATATAATTAATGAGTTTTTCGGCTGTGTCGCCGTGCGGATCAACGTAAGCGCAACCGTGACCAAAATAAATATCGGCCAAAATCATGTTTTCGAGCAAAGTCGTTTTGCCCATACCGGTTTTACCAATAACATAAGTATGCCGACGGCGGTCATCGGTTTTAATACCAAACTTTCGTAACTCATTGCGATAGTTGGTGCGAGCAAAATAAATTACATCGTTCTCGTGATCGTGATCTTCGTAAGCAGGCATAGGTGGTGAGGTGAAGTGGAGTTATTAAGTTGTTGAGTGATTGAGTGATTTGGTGATTGAGTGTTTTTTATCATGGAGACCGAAAGTTCAATCCCTCTTCCCTTCTTACTCCTCTACCGGCGGGACACTAACGTCTTCCAACTCGACTCCGGGTTCCATAAGAATACGTAAAGCTTCGGGCATTTCTTTTTTAACGACAGCCGAGACTACAGGACGTGGAGTTGGTTTTTCTTGAATGATTGGATTTTTAATTGTGGGTGCAAATTCAATATCTGAATCAAAACTAACTGCGGGCTCAAAAAGCGATTTATCTTCAACTGCTTCTTCTTCGATGCCGGGCAAAGTGGCTGGTGGCGCTTCTTTTTTGCTAGGCGTTGGCGGCGTGGCTCGATAAAGCGGAGTTTCTTCGGAAGCAACCGGTAAGGAAACCGGCGGTTCGGCGCGACGGGATTCGGTTTTTTTGATAAGTGGGGCTTTAATGGTAATGGTTGGGAAATGCCAAAGCGAAGCCAATTCTTCGACACACATAACTCTAGGTGTAGCCCCCAAAGTAAAACTGCGATTTTTGTAAGCTTGGGTTACCCGAGTTTGGCGATGTCGGTAAGTCCATTTTTGCCAAAAATAATCACCTTTGGGAATTTGCGGACCATACATACCAAATTCATTCAAACCCGGACTATTAAAAGACAAAAGAAAACCCTTAACCATGGAGGCCCGGGTACTTTTATTAAAGACACCTTTTTTACCAAAATAAAGAATTCGAACCTTAGTTTCAAAACCAATTTTGGAAATTTTATTGGCAACAGCCTCAACCTGAGCTTTTTCGGCTAAAGTAATTTTAAAGGCTCGCCAAATATCATCGGTCTTTGGTTTTTCTTCGGTACTCAAACCAAACATGGCGTTAATATCAACCCCGGTCAACTCATTAACAAAACCACCGGGCCAAGACAACAACGCACTCAAAGCTCCGTTGCCCGATTTCGCTTTAGCGTCAACGCCGTAAACTTTATTAATAAATTTTGTACCTTCTTCTTTCCAACTAAGTTTGGTTGGAGAAAAGACAATTTGAAAAAAGAAACACTCACCGGGCCGCATGCGACTCATTTGTTCCAACATGTTTGCCAACGGATCTTTGAGTTCTTGCGACATACTGTGCTCAAAAGATGGCCAGGTTCGAAAAGGCACGTGATTATCTTTTTTTAATTTAAATTCCGTACCCCACATATCCCATTCCGGATCGGGAAATCTGGAGGGAACAATTTTGGCATAATCTTCGACCTCGGCAATTTGGGCATCGGGATACTGGGCATAAATTGAAGCCTCGACCATATCGCGAAACCTGGTCTGACAACGAAAATAATATTGAATGTAACCGCCAACAGAAGCAATTTCAATACTAAAACGCGGCTGTTGTTTACCATCAAACCAAATCTCTTTCCAAAGCAAATTGGAGTTGGCACCTTCTAAAGCACTAAAAATATTCTCGATGGCTTTTGGACTTTGTTCGGTCATTTTTGGCACATCAATAGCCAAAAGACTGTATTGCAAACGACCGTCGTAAATACTTTGACGATAATCTTTCCAAATTTCCATGAAACCCTCTAAAATAATCGCGGCAATGGGAATCCAGCCGACAAGCAAAACCACTTCTAACAAAGCCACATCAATACGCTGGCTTAAAAAAGCGTGTAAATACATTTGTGGCACGGACCAATCGACGGTGATGACCGTAAGAAACATATCGTTGATTATTATAGCATGAAAGGGTGGTTAAGGGGAGTTAAGGGTGGTTAAGGGTGGTTAAGGGTGGTTAAGCGGGGTTGTGGAAAAAAACAAAAGACAGCGAATTGTCTTCGCTGTCTTTTTTTTCTTATTTCTATATATTGCTGTACTTTATTTCCCTCTCCGAAACTTCTCCCAAGTTACTAGCAACGGACTGGCGATAAAGATCGAGGAGTAAGCACCGGTACCAATACCAACCAAAAGCGCCAAGGCAAACGGACGAGTAGAATCGCCGCCGAAAAAGAAGATAGCAACCAAGGCTAACATGGTGGTTAAAGTGGTGTACAAGGAACGAGCGATTGTTTGTCTGATGGAACTATCCACAACTTCTTCGAAAGTATCGCCTCCGCTATAACGAGAAAGATTTTCGCGAGTCCGGTCAAAAACCACAATAGTGTCGTTAATCGAATAACCGAGAATGGTTAAAGCCGCGGCCACGAAAGCCGTATCGATTTGCCAGCCAAAAAAATAACCAAGGACGGAAAACAAACCGAGTGGCACGATAACGTCGTGAAAACCGGCTAAAATAGTTAAAACGCCGTACTTCCAAGAAACCACGGGCTCGGAAACTTTGCGGAAAACAAAGGCCACATAGGCGGCGATTAAAATCAAAACAATGATTACGCCGGTAATGGTTTTGCGGCGTAACTCTGAACCGATCGAAGGGCCAAAAGAATCAAATCTCAATTCTTGTAGATTTTCGTCGTTTTGCCTGAGAACAGACAACACTGTTTGGTGAGCTTCTTCGTCCAGAGACTCCAAACGAATCAAAAAATTACTGTCACCGCTGGGCTGAACCACGGCATGAGTGTAACCAATATCAGACAATGAGGAGCGAATGTTGTCTAAACTCAATCCGGCTTCTGAACCTACTTCCATAAGACTACCGCCGGTAAAATCGATTCCGAAGTTAAAACCAAAGACCGTAATGGCCGCAATACTCAACCCCACCAATAAAGTCGAAATTGAATACCAGACACGACGATGTTTAACAATTGAAAATTTCATAAATCTTTTTACTTAATTTCTTTTACGCCAGTAAAATACATCCAGGTTTTGTGCAACCAGGTGATTCTTTGAGCTGATAAAAGATAGGTTCTGGTCACGGCAATGGCCGTAAACATGGAAAAAAGGATACCAATCGACAAGGTTAAAGCAAAACCCTTAACAAAACTGGAACTAAAACCATACAACACGATTGCGGCGATTAAAGTGGTAACATTTCCGTCGCGAATGGCCGGCCAGGCACGTTTAAAACCCTCGTCAATGGCCGAACGCAGATCACGACCGGCACGCAGTTCTTCTTTGGTTCGTTCAAAAATCAGCACATTGGCGTCAACTGCCATACCAACCGAAAGAACCAAACCGGCAATACCGGAAAGTGAAATAGTAACCCCAAAAATCCGATAAGCCGCCAGGTTTAAAACCGCATAAAGGGCCAAGGCTAAAATAGCAATAATACCGGGCAGACGATAAATACCCACCATAAACAAACCAACCAAAGCAAATCCGATCAAAGCGGCAAAAATACTCTTTTCAAGTGAAATCTTACCCAAAATTGGGCCAACAGTTTGCTGGGAAATCAAATGAATCGGTACAGGCAAGGCGCCGGCGTTTAAACGTTGAGCCAACATTTTAGCTTCATCCAAAGTAAAATTACCGGTAATAATTGCCTGACCACCGTAAATGGCATCTTGAACAGTGGGTACGGAAATTGGCAAACCGTCTAGAAAAATTGCCACACGGAGACCAACGTTTCGACTGGTGATTTGTCCAAACAAATCAGCGCCTTCGCTATTAAACAACAAGGATACGTGAGGCGAGCCGGTGTTTTGATCAAACTCGACACGAGCGGTTTTTAATTGCTGACCGGTTAAGTTGGTATTTTTCCACTGTTCATCGACTTGAGCAATGTCATTCAAAGTCGTTAAAGGAACAAGAACTCTTTCAAGATTATAAGCCGGAACAAATTCTTCGGCTTTTTTGTAAATAACATGATAGCCGAATTCGGTTTCGACGACTTCAGAAATTCCATTGACCGGCAGATTATAAGCCGCCAACTCGAAAGCCGGCACGGTTTGACCCGGTTCGATCCAACCCAAATAACCACCAGATTCTTTGGAACCAGGATCAGTTGAATAAGCCTGAGCTTTTTGAACAAAATTTTCAGCCGTCAAATCAGCCAATAAATTTGTTAGTTGAACATTGGCTTCGATGGCTGAAATTGGATCGGTACAACGAAGTTTGCCTTCAAAACAAATCAAAATATGTGAAAGCTCCATACGCTTGGAATCTTTCTTTTCAACATATCGAACAATGTTTAAACCCTCTTCGTTTTCAATAACTTTATAGGCAAAAGATCCTTCCTTAGTCCATAAATTCAGGGTTTCTTGAACCAAATAACCAAGAGTTTCATTTTTAGCGGTAATCCAACCAAGATCTTGACCGTTAAATTCTGTTTTTAATGCCTCCCAGTCCTCGTTGTTTTTAGCCCGTAACAAAATATCGTCGGCTCGCTGACGCTCTGAAGCGTTGGCTGTGTCGATAATCTGTTGTTCTTCGGCAGTGGCGGCTCGGCCGACTTCGGTATTTTCTTCTTTAAACTCAAGAATTGGAGTTTCGCCAATCTGTTTGATAGCTTCGGAAACATCTAAAACTCCGGCCAAGTCGACAATAATGCGATTATCGTGCGAAGTGGTAACGGTTGGTTCAGAAACCCCAAAGGAGTTTACTCGACGTTCGATAACATCGCGCACACCTTCAAGAGCCGCTTCTTGATCATCATTATTTATATTGGCCATGTCGGCTTCGTAAATAAGATGGGTGCCGCCTTGAAGATCTAAACCCAAACGATAAGGGACGTCTTTGATTTCCAAAACCGAAGTGTTTAGACCGGTTAAATTTCCGGCCCAGGCCAAACTTTGATTCCAATAGTTTGGAAAATCAAAAGCTCCGGCCACTAAAGTAAAAATTAGGAAAAAGGCAGTCAAGGCCGGGACGACCCACTTTTTCTTGGTTCGACCAGATCCGGATGAATTTTTCCGCTTCCATGTTTGCATAATTCTTTAAAATTAGAGGTCTAAAAGATAAAATTAAAATCGGCATTATCTTATGACAAATGTCGATTTTACACAAGAGAACAAGTGGAAAACCTAGGTTTTAGACTTTTCAGATATTTTTTTTGAAAATCTGGAATTGATTAAAACAACCGGGATTCCCAAAAAAATGATTAGAAACAAAGGAATCTGAAAAAACCAGAAAAAAACCAAAAAAGTAAAAACTTCCTTTGGCATCTTCAAAAGAAAAAAGCCCGAGGAAACCGCCGCTTCGACTAAAATCAAAAAAACTACCAATGGAATAGAATGGTACAAAACAAAATTTTTCAATCGAAAAGACATAAGATTATTTTATTACATCAAGTATATCTAAAAAATCCACCAACCACACAAGTCGCCCAAAAAAAATCGGAAAAAAGTTATCGGGAAAAATAGACCAGATTTCATTAATAATTCTTTTAGGTGCTGGGTCGCCACAACAGCCAAAAATTGCCCCGGTGGAAAAAAAGGTGCTGGAAAAAATTAAAAATAAAATTATTTGGCTGATTAGATATTTTTTTAAACTTATTTTTTTTTGAAAAAAGAATACAACAAAAATCAGCAGGGCAATTAATAAACCGACCAAAGTATAACCACCGACATTAACCGGGTGACATATGCTAGCCTTGCAGGCAATATTTCCGCCGAACGGCAAAAATTCGGAAACCGAGACTGTAACCATAAAACCTAAAACTAAACTTAGAGCTTAAAAAAAACAAAAGACTGGCAACAAACTTCTTTTGAAATCAAAAAAGCTATCAAAGCCAATTGTACCAAAAAAATCGCTGCGACTACAAATTGAAATGAACTCTTCCGAGTCTTGTGCCGAAAAACATTCATTCCCAGCAAGGCGCCGATACCACCACCGCAAACCACAGAAAAATACAAAACCAATTCCGGCACCCGATCAATCCCCTGACCGGCGGCAATTTTGTCCCAACCGAAAAGAAGGAAGGCGGCAAGATTGACAGTAGCGAGAAATAAAATCAAAGGCGAGAAATCAAAATAAAAAAAAGACAGGCCAGCGATTGAGGTAAGTATGATAGCCCAAATGATCAGCCAAGTGAAAGTGGTTTTAGTGCGGCGTTTCATAAAAATATTGACAAAAAAACTAAGAATTAGTAACTTATTCGCACGATCTAGCACCAAACGAGGTAAAATGAATTTTTTATTTTGTTTATTCGTAGCTTTGTTCCTTTTTTCTCTACAACTCCTGGTACAGCAATCTCTTCCCTACTTCACGCGAGGAGGAACGGTCTTCAGCAAGCGTCCAGGCTTGTCCCGACACCGTCTGCCAACAAGGCTGACAAAAACCGATCTCGACCTTCGAGGAAGTCGACTTCGCCTTCATCGGGACCCAAATCGCCGAGACCTTCAAGAAATCGCCTACCTCCTGCCTCGCGGCTATGCCCGGGCACCCCCGAATTCCTTTCCGCTCTTAAACCGAGCGGACTTTTTTTATTTCTTTTTTCCAATGATCCTCTACCGGCAGAGCCGGTAGTTTCGGGAAAGCCCCTATAAGGGGCTATTTTAGTTTGTTAATTACAAATGGAATTATAATTACTCATCGCTCCA
>Ga0076220_136_pt1 | contig 15495 bp, 14 predicted proteins | sample RifGroE2_FD_67844 | JGI IMG/M metagenome (GOLD analysis project Ga0076220, IMG submission 67844) | Parcubacteria (Uhrbacteria) bacterium GW2011_GWE2_45_35
TTTATTAATTCAACCACCCCCAAATTAACATAATTGCCGCCAAACTCATAATTACCGTAATCGTCCAGCCGAGAATATTCAATAATTTTGAACTGGTAAATTTTCCCATGGTTTTTTTGTCGGCCGCCAAAAGGACAATCACAATCATTAAAAAAGGCGAGACTAAACCATTGACCACAGCCGAGTAAAACAACATGGTGAAAGATTTGATACCGGAAAAGTTTACCAAGAGTCCGAGCAGGGTGGCAATGGCGATGACGGCGTAAAAACCGTGAGCGGCTTTGAATTTTCGGTAGAGCCCTGATTTCCAACCCAAGAGTTCGGTAACGGCGTAAGAAGCCGAGCCGGCTAAAATTGGCACTGACAAAAGGCCGATACCAATGATGCCAAAAACAAAAAGTGTTAAAGCCAGCTCACCGCCAAGCGGTTGCAGGGCCAAAGCCGCTTGTTCTGCGGTTTCGATATTAAAAATCCCGTTGCGGAATAATGTTGAAGCTGCGGTGATGATAATAAAAAACATGATCAGGTTGGAAAAAAGCATGCCGATTACAGTGTCGATACGCATACGGCGAATATCTGTGTCGTTAATCAAAGGTTTGCCAACACCCATGTTTTTGATTTTTTTTGTTTCGACTTCTTCTTCGACTTCTTCGCTGGCTTGCCAGAAAAATAAGTAGGGTGAGATGGTGGTGCCAAGTAGAGCCACAATGCTCATAAGATAGTCGTCGGAGTTTTGAAAGTGAGGAATAAAAGTTGAGTAAGCAATTTGGCTCCAATCTTGTTTGATCATGAAAACCACTGCCACATAAGCAAAAAGAGACAGGGCCAGGAAGGTCAGATATTTGGCGTAGTTTTTATAGCTGACAAAAACTTCCAAAAAAATTGTAATTAAAGTCATACCGATAATTACAACCGCGAAAGGTAAATCAATAATCAGTCTGATCGAAGCGGCCATGGCTCCGAGGTTGGCGCCGATGTTAATTATATTGGCGATCAGCAGAAGGCCGACAATCGGCAAAAGAATTCTTTTGCCGTATCTTTTTTTAATAACTGCGCCTAAACCCCGCCCTTTAACCAAACCAATACGCCCGCACATTTCTTGAATGGCAATCATGAAAGGAACGATGAAGAGTGGCATCCAAAGCAGGGAATAACCAAAGCGCGCTCCAGCCTGAGCGCAGGTGGCCACACCCGAAGGGTCGTCGTCCGAAGCGCCGGTAATAAAACCCGGGCCGAAGATTTTAAAAAAGTTTTTTAGTTTTTTGATGTTCATAAACCAGCAACCGTCAGTTGCTAGTTTAGATTATAGCAGATTTTTGTTTTTGTAAGAAAATTATTTTGTTAAATTTCTTTACAAAAAGGATAAATTGGTCCGGTGATTACTGTTTTGACCATAGCTTCCGCGGTTTCTTGGTTTTCTTCCTCAATAACTTTAGAAAAACTTGAAAAAGGATAGGCTTTTAATTGATCGAAGTTTTTGACTTCCAAATGTTTGATCGGATTTCCTACGACATAACCTTTTATCATCATCAGAGCTCTTTCGTTTTTTGGTATACGCATGTGATAGTCGTCCCAAATTGTTATGCCTTTTCGGTTGAGCCCTTTCATTAATAAGAAGGAGGAGCCACCGTTTACAAGATTCATGAGTTTGGGAATTTTTCTACCATCGTCAAAATAGGCCAGCAGATGATAATGATTACTCATGACACTGAAATAGTATTTTTCAATTTCGAGTTTTTTACAGGTGTTTTGAATTCGTTCTACGACAATCTTTTTTTCCTGTGGCTCGAGTAAAAAAGGATGGTGATTTACAGTTGAAGTCGTCAGGAAATACCAGGTGTGGTTGACGAAGAATTTAGACATATGAGATGTTGGGTGGGCTAGGAGGCCTGAAGGCCTCGGTAAGGTGGTGGTGGTGGTGGTGGTGGTGGTGGTGGTGGTGGGAGCCTGCAGGCTCCTTAGAGGCTTAATCTCGTTCCCCGGCCGCCAACTGTCCGCATGCCGCCTGAATCGCTCCGCCGAGCGATTGGCGGCGGGTGACATCAACTCCGGCGGCCAAAATAATGTTCATGAAGGCCTGAATTTTTTCCGGAGAGCTTGGTTTGAATTGTCCGGCCGCGTCATTGTAGGCGATTAAATTTATTTTAGCTCTGCTGAGCGGTTTTGTGTATGCCGCAAGTTTTTTAGCGTCTTCGGCGCTGTCGTTTACTCCGTCCAGCATAATGTATTCGAAGGTTAAATAGTGACTGCGGTTTCCGAAAAGTTTCAAATAAGCCTCGGCCCACTCGGCCAGCTCTGGCAAAAAATTCGGACCAGACGAAGGCATGATTTTTTTTCTGATGATAGGATCAGCGCTGTGGAGCGAAATAGCTATGCAAACCGGCGGCCATTCTTTGTCGTCCAAAATTTTATTCAGACGCGGCAGTACTCCGGCCGAAGATACAGTGATGTGGGTTGGACCGATTCCTGTGTTTGTTAAAATTGAGTTGAGGGCTTCACGAACGCTTTCATAATTATTCATCGGCTCACCCATCCCCATCAAAACAATATTTGTAATGATTTCTTTTCTTTCTGTGTCACCATTTGGTTCAGGAATCGAAATTGGTGTTTGTGATAGCGACCAATAGCGAAGTTGATCAACAATTTCATCAGCCGAGAGATTTCGTTTTAGTCCGAGTTTTCCGGTCGAACAAAAAGAGCAGCCCATGGCGCAGCCGACTTGTGTCGAGACACAGACCGAATATTTTCCTGATTTGTTTTGCATCAAAACCGATTCGATTCGCGCGCCATCTTCGGCCTCGAGCAAAACTTTGCGAACCGAACCATCAGCCTCGCCAACCTCGGTCACGCGTTTAAGCGATAACCAAGGAAGCTCCTCGGCCAGTTTTTCGCGTATGGGGATGGGTAGGGAACTGACATCGTCCCAGCTGTGATTTTTTTCCTGAAACAAAGCCGACTCGATTTGTTTCCAGCGGAATTTGGGTTGGTTTGGAAAGAGTTTGGAGAATTTTTCGCGGCGGGTTGGGGTCATAATGTTGATATTGTGCCTTATTTTAGGAAAAAAAGAAAGAATATACCTCAACTTGTCCATTGACAAAGGTTTAATTTTGTGGTATTTTAAGTCGTAATTCCTGTGTGGATTACCTCACTAAAACAACCCGTCGGAGGACGAGATGCGTTTCATTTTATTTCGTCTGGCGCGGGCTGTGCGCCGGGCAAAGATTCCGTTTTTCGTCTTGTGTGTCTTGATTGTCGCGTTCTTCGTGAGCGCGATCAAATGGATGCACTCGACCTATCCGCAAATGGCGGCCGAAGCTCGAGCCGAGGAGATGACTTTTTGGAGTATGGCTGACAAACTGACTGCGGAAGATCGGTCGGCCTTGCTCAACTACGGTCTGCGCACCGGAAAGTTGCCGCGTGTCCTGCCTTGGTGGGAACACGATCGGCACATGTGTTCGGCTGTTGTGGTAAAGTACGTCGCGCTGTTCACGGGGATCAAACTCGTTCACGCCAGCGCGTGGGAATTGCGTACCAAGCGCGCTTGCTCGACTTGCGTCAGCAACGCGCGCAAATTGACGACCGTTTGGGACGCGACCGAAAGGTTTGCGGCCGACGGGAGTCTCGCGCCGGAGATGCGGGTCGCGCTCGTCCAAGAGGTCACAACCCAAGCTTATGATCCAAACAAGGTCTATGTGCTGGGGCTCTTGTGGGAGCACACCTCTTATTGGGAAAAGATTACGGCCGACCGGGCCGACATCAATTCCCATGTCGCGCTCTTGATTCGCGGGCGCGTCATCCACTTCATTGACATGGGCGACGGCGTTTACCCGTTGCGGCTGGAAACCCTTGACGAAGTTTTTGTCCGAGGTGATCTGAAGCCGGTGTGGGTCGCCGAGGTTCATGAAAAGACCAGAACTGAAGGCCGGCGTGGCGGACTTGTGAAGAAAGATTTCCGCCTTCCGGTAACCACGCGCGAAGTGGCTTTCGAACAGCGTGTGTGGCCGTGGACATCGCTCCGGCGGTTCCTGGTTTTCCCGTCGCGGCCGTGGTACGCGCCTGATCGGTGGCACAGCTTTTTTCAACGAGCGGACACGCTGGTGGAAAAGAGTCTGCTCTATCGCTGGCGTAACGGATATGATCCGTACCCGACCAAGTTCGTCGAGATGGAGGTGACACAATGAGGCGCCTTTTCAAGCGAGCTTTTCTGATTTGGCTGGCGGTCGTCCTTGTGACGGTCGCCGGTCGGGTCGCTTGGCGGCTTGGCGCCGGCTGGAAGTTTGTCTTTGCCGTTCCGGCCCATGGTGAAATTCTGGGTACGGAAAACGGCGTGACTGTCCATGCCTATGGTTGGAACGGTTCGTTTCGCGGAAAGTTCGGTCTTGAGTTCGAGTGTGTGGAGCTGATCAACCGTTACTACACACAAGTTCTCGAACACCGAAACATGAGCCGTACCGGACACGCGGAGTCCTACTTTTGGGGCGCGGACGAGAAAGGACTCGTCGCTTACCCAAACGGCGGTACCACCGCGCCGGCCATTCATGACATCCTAGTGTTCGACGGCGGCCTGCAAGATGGTTCGATCGGACATGTGGCTGTTGTGGTGAAGGTGAATGAGGCCGAAGGGTCGATCACCTTCATTCAGCAGAATTCTGTCGCCTTCACCGATTGGGTGTTGAGGCGAGACATCTGGAAGGACAACCTTCCGCTTCGACACCTTGGCGACGAATGGTTCGTTGATCAAGGTTCCTACACCGATCCGATCGCCGGCTGGTCGCGTCTTGCGGCACCGGCAAGGAGTGTTCCGTGAAGAAGCTCTCTCTCCTCCCCATCCTCCTTCTCTCAACCACTGCGCTGGCCGATGGTGGCCAACATGTGGACTCGACCGGTTGCGAGGGTGCCGGGAGGGTCCTCTTTTTCATCCTCGTCGTGCTCGCTCTGCTCTTCATGCTCGTCGCCATCGTCGACGCCTACAAGATGCGGACCGATCCGGTATACCGCGAGCGGTCCATGCGGATCGATAGGGAGCGCCGCGAGGCCAGGGAGCGCGACCGGAGGCGGACGCGGGGATAGCGACCCCACTCTTCGTCAACTCGTTCTCAGCGCATACGGCGCGGGAACGAGTTTTTTTATTTTGTTTTTTTCACTTTTTTGCTAAACTAAAAGCGTATGAAAAAAATAATTTTTGCTTTTTTAATTTCTTGGCTAATTGTCGCCCCAGCTTCGGCCTTTTCGTCTTGGCCGGCCTCGGATGCTGTTGGAACCAATATCAGCGCCGGCGTCCTAGTGTATAACTCCGGCTTTGAACCAAGTGGCGCGGTTTGGCATCCGGGACGTGGGACTTGGCTTGTGGTTGGTGACGATGGCGATCTCGCGGAAATAACTTCGTCCGGTTCAGTTGTGAATTATTGGTGGGTGGGCGGAGATCTGGAGGACATTACTTTTATTGATTCGGCCAGTTCGGTTGTTTATTTAGCTGACGAAACTTCGAGTAGCGCGAAGGGTTTTGATTTGTCTTCCGGAAGTTTGAATGGTGAAGAGTACAGCTTTGCTGATCATATTTATCAGAGCGGCGGTTTGGGTCTTGAGGGTCTGACTTTTGTGCCTGACGGAAATCATCCGTTCGGAACCACGGCCATGGGCGGCGTCTTTGTCGCCGGCTGGCAATATGACGGCGACATGTTTATTTACGAGCCGGCTCCCGGCAATCTTTCGACTTATTTGTACGAACTTCACACGACCAGCGGCTACAGTGATTTGTCCGGACTTACTTATGATTGGAATACCGGAACGCTTTATGCTGTTTACGATGGTTTGAATCTTTTGGAAGAATATGACTTGAACACATATTCTCTTCAAGCTTCCTACGATCTGTTTGGCTATGCCGAGGAGGGAATTGCCATACACAGTTCTTGTCCGGACGGAACCGCCGACGTTTTGATTAGCGATGATGGCGGAAGAATTTTTCTTTACAGCGGTTATCCGGTCGCTTGTCCGGTTTCGACTGCGCCGGCAGTGATCGATTCTGATGGTGATGGCTATGATTCCATAGCCGATTGCGATGACACAAATCCGGCGGCCCATTTGTTCAACTCTTTTTATCGCGATGCTGACGGCGATGGCCTTGGTGTTAGTGCCTCGACAATTTTGTGTGCCGAAACCGCGCCGGTCGGTTATGTCTTAAACGCAAACGACACCAACGACGCGATTCCCAACGCCGGAGTGGAAATTTTTGGCGATCATGTTGATAACGATGGCGATGGCCGGATCGATGAACGAAACACATTGACCGAAAACGGAGCGCATCCTTATTATTCGACCTTGTCGGCCGCCGATACTTCGGCTTATGGTCGTAATATTTTATCTGTCTCAGCCCTGCGTTCCGGTCAAATTTATGTCACTTATGGCGACAATTCGATTTATCAATATTCAGTTTTGTCTTCCTCATCCACTACTCCTCGCGCGGCTTCGTGGGGAGGTTCGGCTTATTTAACGGTTGTGCGAGGAACAACAGCTGCGATTGTTAATGGCTATAACGGAACAGTCGTTGCTTCTACAGTGTTGTCTTCGACAAGCGCTCGAGCATTAAGAGTTTGGGTTCGGGGAATTCTTGGATTTTAGTATTATGAAAATCTTTTTTGGTTTGTCGGTGTTAATTTTCAGCTTATCTGTTTTTGGTTTTGGCTGCCAAACCTTTTCGCTTAGCACTCCTTCCGCTGAAGTTAAAACGCTCGACAAAACTGTTTATACAGCCTTTATCATCAATACTCACGATTGGACCAATCCAGAAGAAAGCATGGTGGTTTTGAATAAAGTTGTTGATCTGCACGAAGAATATCAAATACCGGTTGACATTTATCTTGATGATCAAGTTACACAAATTTTTCAAGATCAATCACCAGAACTTATCGAGCGTCTAAAAAATTCTTCTTATGTCGCTGTTTCTTATCATTTGCGTCCGCCGTATCCATATTTTTGGGATTACGACTGGTTAGGTTTGGATGAGATGAATCAGAGCGAACTGAATAATTTATTGTTAAATTATGAGGAACACAAAATAGATTTAGTTACCGGCCAACCGACTAATGAGCCCGGCGGTTATCAATTACTCAAAGATTTGTTTGGTTATCCGCCCTATGTTGCCGCGGTTACCGGCAGTCCAAAAGTTATACCGTTACTGGCCAAAATTTATAAAGACAAAGGAGCGATTTTTTCTGTGACCCACGCAGGCACGACTGGTTGGCAGGATCAAGAAAATAGTTTGTGGATGCGTCCTGAAGATTTAGAGGTGAAAGTTTACGAAAATAAAAGTCGAAAATCAGGCGAACAAATTTTAGTCGAAGCTTTAGATGAATTATCCGAAACTCGACCGGTTTTTTTGAATTTAAAGTGGCACGAAAATAATTTTTACACTTCGGGCACGCCTTGGGGGTCGGTTTACGCTCCTAATAAAAAAGACGAGGATTTTTTAAGTCCGCCGTATGATTTATCCAAAGCCATGATTGGGGTTAAAGTAAAAACCGACGCCGAGCAGGCCGAGCAGTGGTTGCGCTACGAAGAGTGTCTGATTTATGTCAAAAACCATCCGGAGATTTTTACGGCCATCAACGCTCGAAATTTGGCGGAGATGATAGAATAACCTTGATCAAAATCAAGTCATCGGCTATAATGCCGATGATTTTATTTCAGGCAGTCGCCTGATAAATATGGAAAAATGGCAAGAAGAATTAACAGCTTCGATTCGTTCGATCGAGGACTTGCGAAAATTTTTTCCGGTGAGCGAGAGCTCGCCGCTTTTTGAAGTGGTGGCGCGAGCGCGAATGTCGATTACTCCGCACACTGCCAAGTTGATCGATTGGAATAATCCGAACGATCCGCTCTTTTTAATGTCAGTGCCAAACGAGCAAGAATTGATGATTGCCGATGACGAGCTCGACGATCCTATTGGCGACAAAATGTGTTCACCTATTCCGTTCGTTGCTCGCAAATACGAAGATCGTGTTTTGATTCAAGTTTCTTTTGTTTGCCCGCAATACTGTCGCTATTGTTTTCGCCGCGATCGTACTGGCTGCGCCACGCCCGGGCCGACGGCCGAGGATCGCGAGCGGATTCGCGAGTATTTGATCACTCATTCTGAAATCAAAGAAGTTATTTTGAGCGGCGGAGAACCTTTGCTTTTGTCGGACACTCAGCTGTACGAATGGTTTGAATTAATTCGCTCGGTCGGAAAAAATATTCGTGTTCATACTCGAGTTCCGGCCAACTTGCCGTCTCGTTTTACATCCGAGCTTATCGAGTTGTTGTCCAGGTTTGAGGTTAGAGTAATTACCCATTTCAATCATCCGCGAGAGTTGGCTCCTGAAAACTTTGAGGTTCTAAAAAAACTTTTGTCAGTCGATTTGAGGGTTGAAAACCAAAGTGTTCTTTTGCGCGGCGTTAACGATTCGACTGAAATTTTGCGCGAGTTGATCGAAAAGCTCGGTGAGATCGGGATTGAACAGCATGCCATTCATCAGCTTGATGTCGCTAAAGGTATTGGTCATTTTCGGGTTTCGATTGAGAAAGGGCGGGAGATTGTTCGCGGATTGGGTTTGGCTGTGCCGTATTATTTGGATAATCCGGATGGGAGTGGGAAGAGGAATTTGTTAAAGGAGTAGGTTTTGGAGTGAGAAATTCTGTTTTCAAAAAAAGGATTTCTACGAATAGCGGCGATCACCTGTTATTCGTAGAAGTAAAAAATCAGCCGATCGGCTGATTTTGTGTTATTGAGTTATTTCGTTCTTCGGTTTTGGTTTGGCAAACAAGGGGTTGGACTTCGGGGAATAGGTGTCGATCGACACCTATTCCCCGAAGTCCAAAACGGCCATTCGGCCGTTTTGTGCTGTTAGGTTGTTTTTTTTGCTCCCTAAATAAATCTTTTGACAGCAGAGTTGTCAGGTATCAGGATTTTATTAAAGCAGAATTGCAGCAAAGCGGCGGGGAAAAGCCCAGATTTTTATTTTAGTTTAACGAATAAACTGCGAACCCGACTTCGGGGAATAAGTGTCGATCGACACCTATTCCCAGAAGTATCCAAAACGACTAAAAAGTCGTTTTTATGTTATCATTCCTCTAGTCACCTCATTCCTCTTTCTCCCTTCCGCCCCTTATGCCCCCTCAGCCTCTCAAAAAAGCCATCCTCATCGACATCATCACCCCTCGCCAAAACGCTAAAGATAGTATCGAGCGTCTTTTGGAACTCGAAGAACTCGTTAACACTTATGGCGGAATCGTTGTGGTCAAAGAATACCAACGCCGTTTTACTCCACACCCGCGAACTTTTATTGGTCCGGGCAAGGCCGAGGCATTGCGAGATGAAGGCAGAGAACTCGGGGCCAAACTCATGATCGTCAATGATCGCCTTAAACCAAAACAAATTTATGAACTTCAAGAAATTCTGAAACCCGCCGGCATCGAAGTTTGGGATCGGCTGGATTTAATTTTAAAAATTTTCGCCAAGCACGCTCAAACCACCGAAGCGCGGCTCGAGATTGAGTTGGCCGGCATTCGTCACATGGGCCCGCGCATCTTCGGCATGGGTCTCGAACTCTCGCGCCAGGGCGGCGGCATCGGCACCAGCGGGATTGGCGAAACCAACACCGAACGCATGAAGCGTCACCTAAAAGAACGCGAGCGCAAAATAAAAAAAGATCTCGAGCAATATGAAACTGTCCGCGCCGGTCATCGCCAAGATCGTCGTCGCCGCGGTTTGAAGACGGTTTCTGTAGTCGGTTACACGAACGCCGGTAAAACCTCTTTGCTAAACGCATTGACCGGTCGGCGTGAATATGTCGCCAACCAACTTTTCGCCACTCTCGACACCCGTGTCGGCGAGCTGTATTTGCCAAAGCGCCGAGAAAAAGTTTTGGTTTCAGACACCATTGGTTTTATCAAAAATTTACCGCCAGAGTTGCTTCGCGCTTTTCAATCGACTTTATCCGAGGCTATTGAATCAGATCTTTTGCTTCATGTTATTGATGTTGCTGATCCGATGATGAGTTTGAAAATCAAAACAGTCGAGGATATTTTGTCTGAACTCGGTTTATCGGAAACGCCAAAGATTTATGTTTTTAATAAAATCGATTTGGTTCCAAAATTAAAACGCGCGGCATTGAGTAAAAAATATAAAGAGTTTAGTCCGGTCTTTGTCTCGGCTCACGCGGGGAGCGGGTTGGGGGAGTTGGTGGCCGGGGTGGAAGGAAAAATTTAAAAAAATACAAAATCCGAGCCGACTTTTTTATGGCTCGGATTTTATTTGGTTGAACAGTTTAGGACTTTTAAAATCTTGGATTATAAATTTCTATTTTTTCCCGGCCAAATTTTTGGATTAATTTATCCCTGAGTCCGTCGTCGATAAAGTGGCAATAAATTTTACCTTCTACTTTTTGTAATCGACCCAAGTCTTTTAGGTCGGAGCCTCTTATTGATAAATTACCGCCGACATGTTGCAAGCTTCCAAGGTCTTCAAGCGACATCGGAAGATCCAGGCTTCCACCAACGAATCTTAGACGATTGAGACTTTTCAGTTGTCTGCTTTTATCAAGATCCAAAAAACCACCGACATACTCTAAACCGCCAATGTTTTGGGTCTGGCAGGTAAGTTTTACAAAACCACCGACATATTTTAGCTGTTTAAAATGAGAAAGAGATTCGGTTGATGTAAAATTCCCACCAACATATTTTAAGCGTCTAAATTCTTGTTTGTTTTGCCTGGTGATTTCTAGAGAATCCGCGACAGCGATTTTTTCACCGGCCTCATCTGTTCGTTTCAGGATCTCTTCGGCCATTTTTTTTCGCGCGTTTTCCGGAAATCTTTCGTTGATTTTTTCTACCAACCAGTTAAGAGTTTTTTGTTGAGCTTCCGGAAAAACCAACTCGATAATTTGTTTCTGTCTATTTAATTCCTTAAAAATGTCTTCGGTGCCTTTAGGATCTAACAACTCTGCTAACCATTCAGCCACCTCCTGATTTTTTATTGTTTTAACCAGAGCTTCGGCTACACGAACCAAAGTTGAACTTTCGATTAATTTTTGTTCCAACAATTTTAAGAAAGCTTCGGATTCCTGTTCGCTTTCCCGGCTTAGGTTTTTTCTTATTTTTTTTAAAAAATTTTCGATATCATCAAGTGGGGTGGTTTCAATGGTGTCTTCCCAAGTTTTTTCAAAAGTCATTCGTTGGCCGCGCTCGATTATTTTGTTGACTTCGTGTTTTAAATTTACGATCATTTTGCTGATAAATTCTTGGTCACAAACAACGCTGTCTTTGCAGACACCTTGGATTATTCTGATTAGGGGTTCTTGAATTTTTTCCTCTGCAGTATAGAGTACCAAACCGTTGTCCATTTCTTCATTAAGGGATTTTAAAAACGATCTGATTCTGCTGGAAACAGTTTCGTCAATTTTCGATTTTGAAATTTCGATAATTCGTTTTAGCTCGGCGCTTATTTTTTCTTCTTCATTCAAATCTTTTTTTAATTTTTCTAACTTTTTGCCTTGGAGCCCGGTGGCCTCGGCGGCGTCGTCAATGTAAGGACGCAAATCTTCCAAAAATTGTGGGTTCATTTTTCCTGCTTTCAGGGCCTCGGAAACGCTTTGAAAATATTCAAGAACCGTATCTCTGGCCGCGGAAAAAATCATTGATTCTTCGGTAGGAACAACATCATTCGCGCTTTCGCCCAAAATTCCAGTTACGCGTTTTTTAATTCGGCCAAAAGTTCGGCGGGTAGCCAGTGGTTTACCGGCTGGATCGAGAGTTTCTCTGGAGACGGCTCCTGCTTCTAGTTCATCGTACATTTTTTCCCATTTTTCACCGTATGTTCTCGGTTGTTCTGGCATACTTAAAAGGTTTAAATTTTATCCTCTAGATTATACCTATTTTTAAATTATTTTAACAATCAAAAAACCGAAATCGTCGGTGAGATTGCTCCAACTCCGCCGCCGCCTTTCCAGGCACCGGCCGTGGCCACCGCGGTGGTAATAGTCCAAATAAGCCAAGTAAAAGCATGCGGCCGGACGCGGCCAAAAAACGTGCTCCATAGGTATGGTATGTGGGCCGACAGAGCACAAACAGAAGATAAAATACTAAAAATAATTTTCAGATTCATAATCTTGCTTTGATTTTATAACTTTTTGAGGTTTTGGAGAAATTTAGGTTTTTTGTTTAACTTGCCAGCGATCCTTGACAAAACCTTAAAAACACGCTACTCTAAGCAGTAAAATTCACGACTTTCTTTTAGGTTTTTCCACCTTCTTCCTCGCCGCGTTGGTGAGGAGAGAATTCGTGAGGTGTTCATGTTTCCGATCATCATGTCTGTCGCTGCCGGTCTCTTCATCCTCGCCGCCGCCCTCTGGTTCGCCTGGCCCTTCATGGACCGGGCCAACCAGCGGCTCGAGAAGAAGCTGCGGGCCGAGGGTGATGGTGTGTATCGGCGAGCGATGGATGATTACAGCTACGAAAGCGATGTCCGCTGGCGGCACATCTGCAACACGATCGTCGATACCGTGTTGACAGCTGGGCTCGCCTGGGTGCTCGCCGCCTTCTTCCACCTGCAGGTGCTGAAGACAATCGGCCTGGCCTCGGCAAGTGTCGTCGCCTTCCACCTGTTCATCCTGCCCTTCGTGGTCTTCTTCCTTGCGAGGCGGAAGCAGGTGCAGGGCTGGTGGCGGGCGCCGCTCTTCATCTTCTTTGGAACCAACCCCGTCAAGTGGTACACGACCATCACCCGCGATTACAGTTGTGGGTTCCTGGATCGGTGTCGCTACTCCCACCTCCTCACCATTGTCCAGATGATCATGATCTGGCGCAATGGTGACGACGACGGGCACGAAGAATGGGGCGGCGGCAACTAGCAGCCCCCCCCCAAACCACCTCTCGCCTCAACACACCGCCCCATCCCGTGGGCGGTGTTTTTCGTTTGTATTGACTTTTGTCTTTGTTTCTTGTGGTTTTTGGTTGGTTATCTCGAACAACTGTCAAAGAACTGGAGGAACAAGGTGTTGTCTGTCTCTGCTCTTGTGTCGAGGCTTCGTGATGAAATTGGTGAGTTTCGTTTCTGGTTTTTGTTCAGAACTGACAATTTCTGGCGTATCTGCAGACTCTGCGACTTTCTGCTGTTGGAGGATTTGCCGAAATAGATTGCTGTCGGCGATCGGAGATTCGAGTGCATCTATTTCGATCGAGATGGTGCCGTTCGGATCGGAGATGGCGAGACTGTCTCTTGTGCTGGTTCCGCCTTTCCGGGAACAGACGAAGAGACTGGCAGGTTCCTTCACACCAACCAGGCCAGTATTCCTGCGGGGATGCAGGGATGCGTTATCTTTGTCTTCCCTCGGTGGCGCAATGGTCCTGACATGTGCGTTTTAAAGATGCATTTTGGGAGCGGGTGGTATTTCGAGCGTTATCGACTTCGTGAAAATGGCAAGCTCGACCTGGATTCTCGCATGGAATACAAATGCCTTGGTTGTCTACTTCGTTTGGTAGAATAACTGTTCTTTCTCTACACGTGTGCCTTACGGCCACGTTTTTATTTAAAACAATCCCCAACCATCCCTATCCCCTATCCCCTAACCCCTGATATAATATCCGCGTATGATTCTTCAAAGCGTTGACATCAAACCCAACGGCGCCATCCCAGCTCTCCACACCTGCGATGGCGCCAATGTCTCTCCTCATCTCGAGTGGAGCGAAGTTCCCGGTGGTACAAAAAGTTTTGCCCTATCCTGTTTTGATCCTGATTCGCCGTCCGGAAATTTTTTGCATTGGTTGGTGGTGAACATTCCGGCAGACAAACGCGATTTTTCGCAAGGTGGTAAAAGGGAACTCACAAGTACGTTTTTACTCTTTACGCTTTGAACACTGAACGGCTTGAAAATATTACAAAAGAAAATTTTGTTGCTGTTGTTGAACAGAAGATGTTGGATAAAGCAGAACTCATTGGAAAATATCGGAGGAAATAAAAAATATGACCCCATTCCTTATCGGTTTATCCGGAATTTCCGGTGCTGGCAAATCGACTTTGGTCGAGCATCTTGAAAGGCAAGGGGGAATCAAACGTTTTCGTTTCGACGCTTATTATAAAGATGAATTCGAGTGTCCAAAAATCGGCGAACGAGCGCATTGGGATTTGCCCGAGAGTTTGCATTTGGACCAGGCCTACGAGGCCCTTTGCGAGTTGAAGCAGGGAAATGAAATTTGGTTGCCGCTTTATAGTCGAAAAGAAAATAAACGCGTCGGGCGAACAATTTATGATCCGGCTCCGATAATTTTTGTTGAGGGATTGATGTTGTTTTCCGATAAACGTATTCGCGAGTTGTTTGATCTTCGTCTTTGGTTAGAAGTTTCCGAGGAAGAAGCATTGCGCCGTCGCTTACTTCGTCAGCCGGATTATGATGTTGAATATCACTGGCGAGTCGCGGCGCCTTCTGCCAGAGAATTTTCCGTGCCATATCGTTCCGCGGCGCACACGATAATAGACGGCTCGGGACCGTTTCCTGATGTGGCAGATCAAACCGATAAAATTCTTCATCAATATTTGAAAATTTAAAATCATATGAAAACACAAAAAAAAATCTGCAAAAACGGCAATTGCCGTTTTCCGAGTCTTCATAACGAACCGGCCGTACCGGGCATGTCAGAAATAACTTGGCGGATTTTTCGGATCATGGCCGAGTTTGTCGAAGGTTTCCAATTTCTTTCCGAAACCAGCCGCGAGGTGACGATTTTTGGTTCGGCTCGAACACACGAAAGTGATCGTTGGTATAAAGAAGCCGTCAAACTCGGGCGACTTTTGGCCAAAAATAAGTTTACGGTTATCACCGGCGGCGGTCCGGGGATTATGGAGGCTGGAAATAAAGGGGCTTTTGAAGAGGGTGGAGAATCGATTGGTTTGAATATACAATTACCCTTGGAACAGCGAACCAACCCTTATGTAAAAACCGGTCGAGCGTTCCATTATTTTTTCACTCGCAAGGTTATGATGGCGGCTTCGGCTCAGGCTTATGTGTTTTTTCCCGGCGGTTTCGGAACCTTAGATGAATTTATGGAAATGGTTGTTTTAATTCAAACCGGCAAAGCTCAAAAAGTGCCGATGGTTTGCGTTGGTCGCGATTTTTGGACGCCATTATTTGACTGGGTCCAGAAAGTTGTTTGCGAAAAGTACGGCGCGATCAGTGAGATCGACACAAAGCTTTATCGGGTTGTTGATACGGCAGAGGAGGCGTTTGCTTTTATTAAGGATTCGAAGGAGAGAACTATTTTTTAATAGGGTTACGAATTACGAATTTTTACACGAATTCACGAATCAACGACTTATGGATTCAAAAAAAATAATTAAAAGATCTGATTTAGTTTTACCAGATTTGAGTGGCTTTGTTTCCTAATTCCTGCTTGAGGACAAGATTTCCCCTTTCCCCAAACGGGAGTTAGGAAATGACCGAATAACTTTCCGGTCGACCTAATTCG
>Ga0076220_167_pt1 | contig 12542 bp, 14 predicted proteins | sample RifGroE2_FD_67844 | JGI IMG/M metagenome (GOLD analysis project Ga0076220, IMG submission 67844) | Parcubacteria (Uhrbacteria) bacterium GW2011_GWE2_45_35
TTGAAGGTGTCGACGGCGTCTCTTCGGTCATGAAATTTTTCGAAGAAACCGTCGGCGAATTTATTCAAATTGTCAATCTTGATGAAGTCGAAAAAATTCAGACTTTTTTTCAGTATCAAAATAAACATTTCAAATCTTTACGTCAGCGTGGCGTTTCTTACCGCCTACTGGCTGTTGTCGACGAACCGGACTTTTCCAAAATTCCAATCATCCCCGGCGGCGAAGTTCGTTTGATTCCCGCTGACAAGTTTCCGCTAAAAGGCGACATCTCGGTTCGTGGAAATTCAGTTTTCATATATTCCTTTCAAGAACAAATGATGGGGATCGTTATAACCAGCGCGGATATCGCGAATACAATTCGCCAGTTGTTTAATGTGGCTTGGGAGGGAAGCGGTAGAAGCGGTAACCTCTTAGATTAAAAACAAAAAACCCGTCTCGGGCGAAGAAACGGGTTTTTTGTTTTTCTCTGTACACCGCTTTCTCGTTCTCCTCCCTTCCGGGGAAGCCGTGAGGGGTGAGTGAGGAGCGATATCCAAAGATCAGCGGTCGGACTCAAGAAGTGAGTCCGACCTAGGGCCGCCGGCCGCGTCCACGAGGACGCCGGCGCGGCGGGATGACATCGGGCAGAGGACGCGGCCGGAACCTGGCGCGGTTCTGGAAGGTCATGCGGGTCTGTTCCCACACGAACCAGCCAAGGGCCCGCACCGGCCAGCTGACGATCCAGCCGGTGACCTGCAGGCTCCGAACCAACAGCCGCCCGAGCGCGTTGGCCGCCTGGTTGGCCGCCGCCTCGATCTGCCGGCCAAGCCAGCGGAACGGCCACGACAGGATCCGCCAGTAGAGACGGAGCAGTCCGAACGCCCAACGCTCGGCAAAACCGCAATGCTTGATCTGACCGATTCCCCACAGTGCGATCACCGGCAAGCCGAAGATCAGGAAGAAAGTGGAGAACACAGCCTCCGGACCGTAACCGAAGGAACCAACGAGGGCGTGTGGGCCCATGGGAAACTCCTGGGGTTGAAACCATCTCTGCTCACCACTCTCAAGATTGAAAGTGACGCGCAAGGAATGCCAGCCAACCCAACTCGCGAGAAGCGCGAGGGGTTGGCCGAAAGGGGGGCGTGGGGCTACTCGACGACCTTGACCGTGATGTCGGTGAAGATCAGTTCGGGCCCCCAGTAGAATGCGTCGAACACTTCGGTGCCGGTCTCCACATCGGTCCAGAATGGATCGATGATCCACAGGCCGAAGGTTGTTCCGGGCTCGATGAACTCGGTCGGCACGAGCTCGAAGTCGAAGATCTCGGTCGTGCCGGCGTTGATGTAGACCTCGTCCATCAGGTTTTGGCTGCCATCGTTGTAGATGTCATCCATCCACCAGAAGAAGAGTTCCGAATCGTAGCCGTCCGAGTTGCAGTTATAGCCATCGTTCGATTCGAACACCGAGCTTCCGCTGGTGTGCGAGAGGTTCGAGGCCTCGCCGCTGTGCTCGACCGTGGTGATCCAGTCAGCCGGCTCGTCGTTGATCTCCTCGAGGACGATCGTGATGCCGTCGAGGATGACATCGCCGCACGGGTGGGCGGTGATCCCGAATTGGAAGTGCGCCGGCTCGCCCTGACGGATCTCGGTCTCGGTGTCCCCGATGACCGAGTAGATCAGGTAGCTCTCGGTGATCTCGTAGCGGCCGAAGCCTTCGGAGATTGAGAAACCGGAACACTCGTTTGGATCGACGGCGTCGGTGTCCTCCTCGTCGATCGGCTCTTCGGTCTCGTCTTCGGGCAAGTAGCCGGTGTCGACGTTCTCGTCGTCCGGCTCTTCGCTTGCGGTGTCGGTCGTGGCCTCGCCTTCGATCTCCGGCGTCTCGGCCTCATCACCGATCCGGTTGACCTGGTAGTCCAGGTTGCACCCGGGGGCGAGGAGGAGGAGGGCGAGGGGGAAGGCGGCACCGATGAGGATGACGATGGGGGCGGGGATGCGGATCATGGTTTCTCCTGTGTGCCTACCGATTGTTGATTCAGTAGGACTTGGGGGGGGTGGTATTGGCTCGGGTTTTAACCCTCGCTATCCGCCACTTTTGTGATAAACAACGAGGGTTGGCCGACTTGAGATTCCTGCAGGGGCAGGAAGTCGGCCTAGAAGAGGCGAACCTACCGGAAGAACTCTTCCGTTGGTTCGCCGATGTAGACGATCCGGGGGTCGGACACCGGGAAGGTGATCTTGATCGTGTTTCGGCTGTGGTGGCCGAAGACCAAGGTGTCGACTTCGATGCCACCGCTGCGGTGCCGGCACACCGCGGCCTCCGTGCCGTCGACCAGACACGGCCAGCCGTTGAGCTGGACCGATTCGTGGCAGCGGTGCCGGGAATCGTCTTCCCAGTACCGGGTGTGCCAGTTCTGGTCGGTGACCTCGGCACAGGCCCGGTCGGCCCAGTCGACGTACACGTCGTACTCGACCTTCATGGCCAGGAAGATGCTCCCGATGACCATGGCCGCGATGGTATCGAAGCACAGGATCCAGGAGATCCTGCAACCGAAACCGTTCTCGATTGCGGTCAGGAGGTTGTGGAGGCGGGTGCGGATGGAGAGTTTGCGGGTCATCGTGACTCCTGTTGCCTGCCGATTCCTCGACAGGACTTGCGAAGGGACGCGGCCGACATGGCCGCAAGGGATTCGGACTTGAGTAACCCTCGCTATCCGCCACTTTTGTGACAAACAACGAGGGTTGGCCGATTGGTCTCGCGAGTGGTGCGAGGGTCGGCCGAACGAATAGTTTTACCAGTTGTAGCCGGGCAGGGTGATGTCCATGCCGTCCTCCGGGGGGGGTAGGAGTTGATGTTGAGGAACAAATACGGGCATCGTAGAGATGTTGCAATGCAACGTCTCTACGTGCGGTCCGTATTCGTCCCCCAACAAAACAAAACTCGCCAAAGGGCGAGTTTTATAAAACACGAATTTTGTTCTCAAAAATCTGGAGGGTAACGACGTAGTAACCTGCGCCAGGCGCTGGTGTGCGTCAAGATCATCTTGCGTATGGAAAAAGCCAGACAAGCCGGGTTTAGCCATTTGACGATCACTTAAATCTTTGTTCTTGCGAACGCGGATTCAAGCCTCTCTCCTCCAGGTTTTCGAGAACAATTTTCTCTCTCCAATTTTTCCAAAAACCCTTCGCCCAAGTTTTTGGAAAATAAATTTTTAAACAGATCTCAATTAAGGAAAATGCGTCTTAGTTTGGAAAGTATAATATTGATCCATTACTGAGCTTGTCTCGTTTAGCATGAACTGACGAGTTCCGGCCACCTGGCCGGAAACTTTCCTTAATTGGAAACTGGTTTTCACCATCTGTCCACGATTTCTCTAGGATCATAAACAAGTGGGGTAGGCCAAAAACTATTTTTTGAGCCGGTAAAACAACGGATTACTATACCATATTTTTGACCTCTTGTCAAGACTTGAGCGAGGTTTTTTGGCTGGGTTTAGCGGGTTTAGGGAGTTCATCAGCCGTCATTGCGAGCGCCGCGCGAAGCAATCTCCTCGAAGACACCAATTCGATAGGTTGCTTCGCGCGGCGCTCGTAATGACGGTCGGAAGCGGGTCCCCCATCCCCTATCCCCTCCACCCCAAAACATGCTATAATTCTCCCATGCCTCAGCAAATTATTGGTCACGAGAAAATCATTTCTTTCCTAGAGAAAACGCTGGAAAACGGGCAAATAAGCCAGGCCTTTCTTTTTGTCGGCCCGCACGGGGTGGGGAAAACTCCCCAAGGTTTTGATCATCCCGATGTTTCTGTGGTGGCCCGTTTGACCGATGAAAAAACCGGTAAAACCAAATCGGAAATTGTTGTCGATCAAATCAGAGATCTGCGCGAGCGCTTGTCCATGAGTGGTTTTATGGGTGGTCGAAAAATCGCTTTTATCGAAGAAGCGGATTTTTTGAACGTCGAGGCCGCCAACTCTTTGCTTAAGACTTTAGAAGAACCAACTTCTGGCACGATTTTGATTTTACGAACTTTGTCCGCAGAAAGAATGTTGCCAACCATTGCTTCGCGTTGTCAGATTTTACGCTTCACTCATGTTCCTTGCACCAAAATTGCTGCAGCCTTGTCGGCTCGCGGGGTAATTAAACGCGAGGCCGAGGCCATTGCCGCTTTGTCTTCCGGCCGTCCGGGTTATGCTTTTCGACTGCTGCGCGACGAATCAACTCGTTCATTAGAAGAAACCACTGTCGAACAGTTTGTAGAAATTCTAAATTCGCCGCTTTCAGCCAGATTTGCCAAAGCTGCCGATTGGTTGCCAAAAGATGAAGTCAATAAAGCTCGACAACTAAAAGATTTGTTAGATCGTTGGGAGTGGTTGTTGCGCGATGTCTTTCTTATTTCCTCTGGCGCCGAAGATTTGGCGGCCCGAGCCGTGGCTTATCCGGAACTTAAAAATTTGGCTCGTAAAAAAACCAACCAGCATTGGATTTCTGTTTTGGAAACTCTCCGCGAAATAAAAAGCGATTTGAATTTTCATGTTAATCCCGGTCTGGCTTTAGAACGTTTGTTTCTTAAATTGTAAAAAATAACTTTACGCTTTCACAACTTTTACCAAACCCAAAATATGTCTAAATTTTCTCTATTCATCATTGCCGCTTTGGCTTTGATAACCGTTACTGGCGCTGGTTGTTCACTTCCGGGCATGACCAAAAAAACCAGCGACACTACAAAATTTGGTGGTGTTTATAAAACCAGCGACGCTGGTTTAGGTTGGACACAAAAAACCGCTTTTCCCACTTCCCAGGGAGTTGGAAATATAGGTACGGCTTCAATTAAATCCATGGCCATTGATCCCCAAGATCATAAAACTATTTATCTTGGTACTTCAGAAAATGGTTTGTTGGTTTCCTATAACGGCGCCGAAACTTGGCAGGCGGCCAATGATAGCAAAATGCAAAGCGGTTTGGTTTCTTCGGTGGCGGTTGATTATAAAGACATGTGTTCGCTGTACACGGCTGTTGGTCAAAAAGTTTATGTTTCCGAAAATTGCGGTCGAACTTTTGAAGAGTCTTACAACGAAACTCGTTCCGGTATTAAGGTTAATAAAATTATCACCGATTGGTATAATCAAGGCACGGTTTATATTGGCTTGACCAATGGCGATGTTTTAAAGAGCTCTGATTTTGGCAAGTCTTGGTCTAGAATCAAATCTTTTGGCAAAGTCATTAATGCTTTTTTGATTAGCAATCAAGACAGTCGAGTTGTTTTGGTGGGTACTGAAGATGGTTTTTGGAAATCCACCGATGCCGGTTTAAACTGGACCGAAAAATCTAGCGTTTTGAAAGATTTTTCTCAGGCTAAAGAAGTTTACGATTTGGTACAAAATTCCAGCGGTTTGACAGTAATTATGTCTAACAGATATGGTCTTTTGCGTTCCACCGATCTTGGCGAGACTTGGGAGGCTTTGGTATTATTAACGCCGGCTAAACAAGTGGTCATTACTGCCCTGGCTCTTGACCCCAAAGATGCTAATATCATTTACTACACCACTACCTCAACTCTTTATAAAACAGTTAATGGCGGTCTTAATTGGACTACCCAAAAATTAGTCACCGGTTGGGAAGCCGCGCATCTTTTAGTTGATCCCGAGGAGCCCAGTAATTTATATCTCGGCTACCAAATCTTAGAAAAATAATTCTCCTCCCATTAGACATTAGAAATTAAAAATTAGACATTCCCACCTATGCACCCCTCAATTCTAGCCCACAAAACCTCTTTCGAAGCCGTCATCGATCACTTGCACCAAGAACTAAATCAAATACGCACCGGTCGAGCTACTCCGGCTTTGGTGGAAAATCTTTCGATTGAGGTTTACGGTTCGACCATGGAAATGAAAGGCGTGGCCTCAATTTCTGTTTTAGACGCTAAAACTTTGATTATCGAACCTTGGGATAAAAACACTCTTAAAGCTATAGAGAAAGCCATTCAAGAATCCTCCATCGGTATTAACCCGGTTGTCGACGGTAAAGCGGTGCGGCTTTCCATGCCGGCCATGACCGAAGACTCGCGCAAAGCTTTGGCCAAAGCCATGAAAGAAAAATTAGAAGAAGCCAAAGTCGCCGCCCGTTCAGTTCGCGAAAAAGCCCGCAACGAAGTCATCGAAGCCGAAAAACAAGGCGAATTCACCGAAGACGAAAAGTTCAAACTCCTCGAAGAACTAGATAAATTAACCAAAGAATACACAGATAAGGTCGAAGAAATGGGAAAAGCCAAAGAAGAAGAGTTAATGACGGTGTAATTCTCGTCCTTCTCCCATGGTCCTCCTCCACCGCGGCAGTGAGGGAGGAGGAGCTTGAAATTGTTTTGAAAAATTATTTACTCTCTTTCTCCCTTCCTCACCGCCGCGGTGGGGGAGGGTTGGGGAGAGGGAAAGTCTTATGTCTGAAGTATCAATGGAAACCATCGTTAATCTTTGCAAAGCCCGTGGCTTTGTCTACCCCGGTTCCGAAATCTACGGCGGCCTAGCCAACTCCTGGGATTACGGTCCGCTCGGAGTTGAATTGAAAAATAACATCAAACAAGAGTGGTGGAAATTTTTTGTTCAACAACGCCTCGACATGGTCGGTCTCGACGCCGCGCTTATTATGAATCCCAAAGTTTGGGAGGCCAGCGGCCATTTGGAAACTTTTACCGATCCGCTCGTTGAGTGCAAAGAATGCCACGAGCGTTATCGCGCCGATCAAATCGATTTGAGTGCCGCTTGTCAAAAATGTGGTCGCAAAGAGACTTTTACCGAGCCGGCTTCGTTTAATCTTATGCTTAAAACCTGGCTTGGCCCCAAAGAAGACGCCACAGCCACGGTTTATTTCCGTCCCGAAACCGCTCAGGCGATTTTTGTGGATTTTTTGCAAGTTCTTCAGACTTCGCGCAAACGCGTGCCTTTTGGTATTGCTCAAATTGGCAAGGCTTTTCGTAACGAAATTACTCCAGGTAACTTCATTTTCCGGACTCGCGAATTTGAACAAATGGAAATCGAATATTTTATCCGTCCCGATGAGTGGCAAAAACATTTTGAGTCTTGGCTCGAAAATTTGAAGGCTTGGATTCGTCACTGTGGAATCGACGAGAGTCGTGTTCACGATCTTGAAGTTCCGGTCGAAGAGTTGGCTCACTATTCCAAGCGTACAGTCGATATCGAGTTTGATTTTCCGTTCGGCCGCAAAGAACTTTATGGTTTGGCTTATCGCACGGATTTTGATCTTTCAAACCACGCCAAGTTTTCCGGTGAAAACATGACCTACACCGACCCGGTTTCCGGCGAACGTTTTGTGCCGCACGTCATCGAGCCTTCGCTCGGTGTCGATCGTACCTTTTTGGCCATGCTCGTCTCGGCTTACACTGAAGAGGAAGCACCAACTAGCGCCGAGGGCGAAACCGAAAAGCGCGTTGTTCTTCGTTTACCAAAACAATTCGCTCCAATTAAAATCGCCATTCTGCCTTTGTCTAAAAAAGACGAACTCTCATTAGTCGCCAAACCGCTGGCCGAACAACTGGCCAAAAATTGGCGTGTTGATTATGACGAGACGCAATCAATCGGCAAACGCTATCGTCGCCAAGACGAAATTGGTACGCCGTATTGCGTGACCGTTGATTTTGATTCGCTTGAGGATAAGGCGGTGACCGTGCGTGATCGAGATACGATGAAACAGGAAAGGGTGGCTGTCGCTGACTTGGAAAAATATTTTAATGAGAAATTCAATAATTAGTTTTGATTTTATGGGGGGAAAGAAAATAACTTTATTCGAAGGTCAAAAAATTCGTCGTCACTGGGATGACAAAAAAGAATTGTGGTATTTTTCGATTTCCGATGTTGTAGCTGTTTTGACCGATAGTGTTGATCCTTTAGCGTATTGGCGAAAAATGAAAGAAAGACTACTGGCAGAAGGTGGAAATGAAACCGTGACAAAATGTCACGGGTTGAAAATGGTTGCCCAAGACGGAAAAATGCGTCTTACCGACGTTGCCGATACCGAGGTTTTAATGCGCCTCATCCAATCCATCCCTTCTCCCAAAGCCGAACCTTTTAAGCTTTGGCTTGCTCGTACCGGCTATGAAAGATTGGAAGAAACCGCCGATCCGGAGATTGCCATCAACCGCGCTCTGAAAACTTATTTGAAAAAAGGTTACAGCCCAGACTGGATAAATCAACGGCTCAAGAGTATCGAGATACGAAAAGCTTTGACCGACGAATGGGAAAATTGCGGAGTAAAAGAAGGTAAAGAATTTGCGATTTTGACTGACGAGATGGTTCAAGCTTGGGCCGGTTTAACCACAAGAGAGTACAAAAACCTTAAAGGACTGAAAAAAGAAAGTTTGCGTGACAACATGACTAATCTGGAATTGGTTTTAAACATGTTGGCCGAAACCGCGACCACAGAAATTTCCAAAAAACAACAGCCAAAAAATTTCGTTCAAAATAAAAAAGTCGCCCGTGAAGGCGGTGGTATCGCCGGCAATGCTAGAAAACAAAAATAAACGACTCAAAAAATAAAATATGCCAGAAGCCAAAAAACTTTCGAATAACTTGCGCACCATTCTTGTCCCATTTGCCGGCACCGAAGCCGCTACTTTGATGGTTATGATTAAAGTCGGTTCGCGCTACGAAACGCCCGGGCTGAACGGTGCCTCGCATTTTATTGAGCACATGATGTTCAAAGGCACAAAAAAGCGTCCCTCGACACTTAGTATCAGCAAAGAGCTCGATTCTGTCGGCGCTTCCTATAACGCTTTTACCGGGAAAAGTTATACCGGATATTATGCCAAAGTTCCGGCCGAGAATTTTGCTTTGGCTGTGGATTTGCTTCACGACATGATTTTTCAGTCGCTCTACGCGCCGGTGGAAATGGCTCGCGAACGCAAAGTGATTATCGAAGAGATCAACATGTACGAAGACAACCCGTTAATGCACATCGAAGACTTGCTCGAAGAAAAATTGCTCGAAGGCAATTCGGTTGGTTGGAATATTGCCGGCAATCGCCAAACCATGGAAACCATGAAGCGCTCCGAGATTATCAAATTTCGCGACACTTATTACACGCCGGCGCGTGTTGTTTTGGCCGCGGCCGGTAAATTGCCGGCGAACGTCGAAAAAATACTCGAGGCTAAGTTTGGAAAAGTTAAGGGAGGTCAAGAGTCACCGGAATTTTTGCCGTACGCTAATGTTGGTTGCCCCTGTTGTTGGCCAAAAGCCGCGGTTCAGTTTAAAGACAACCAGCAGATTCAGTTGGCCTTTGGTTTTTTATCGCCAGGCTTGCGTGACGAGAAAAAAGATTTGCTGGCTGATGTTTTGGCGACCATTCTCGGTGGCACTATGAGTTCGCGATTATTTATTTCTGTCCGTGAACGCAAGGGTTTGGCTTATTTTGTCAGAGCCGCGCAAGGTTCGTATGAAGACATTGGTGTCTTTTCAATTCGCGCCGGGCTCGATAAGTCACGTTTACCCTTGGCCTCGAAAGTCATTTTCGACGAAATCCGCTCAATCAAGAAAAAGGGCCCGACCACAGCCGAACTCAAGCTGGCCAAAAGTTATCTCAAAGGCAAAATGAAACTCGCGCTCGAGGACTCATCTCACCGTGCCGATTTTTACGCTCGTCAAGAATTGCTCTTAGATAAAATTGAGACCCCGGAAAGTTATTACAAAAAAATTGAAAAAATTTCGCTCAAAGAAATTCAAGCCATGGCCAACGAAATTTTATCCGAAGACAAAATGACCGTCGCCGGCATCGGTCCGTTCAAGAACGAAAAAAGTTTAATGAAAGAGGTCGGGTTGGTTTAAAAAACTTATTCAATTTCGCCATCGGCCCTCCCTCCAACCCTCCCCCACGCGTGGCGCGTGAGGGAGGGAGAACCCAATTTTGTTTCCCCCCTCCCTCGTCGCCGCGACGGGGGAGGGTTGGGGAGGGGGGCCACCTCGTTAAAATATGAAACTAATCATCGCCAATTGGAAAATGTATCTCGGGGTTAAAGATTCTGTGAGACTCGCCAAGAATATTGTGGCCGGAAAAAATCAGGTGATTGTTTGTCCGTCTTTTGTGGCTATTCCTGAGGTCAAAAAGGCCCTTGGTAAAGGTGTTAAGCTTGGTGCTCAGAACGTCTCTTGGCAAGAAAGTGGTGCCTTGACCGGTGAGGTTTCGGCAGGTATGCTAGTCGAGCTTGGTTGTCGTTATGTTATTGTCGGCCATTCCGAAAGACGCCGGTTCTTGGCCGAAAGCGACTTTGTAGTCCGAGAAAAACTTAAGGCGGTTTTGGCCAAAAAAATCATCCCAATTTTGTGCGTTAGCGATCTCTCGGAATTAAAGATTTTGAATCAGCTCGTTATTAACGATCTGATTGTCGCCTACGAACCAGTCTGGGCCATCGGCACCGGCAAAACTCCAACCATGGAAGAAATCGCCGACATGCACAAAAAAATTCGTGCCCGGGCAGGGAAGTCAATTAAAAAACTTCTGGTCATTTACGGCGGCAGTGTCGAAGAAAAAAACCTCAAAAATATTCTCGCCCTCCCCGAAGTCGACGGTGTCCTCATCGGCGGCGCCAGCACCACCCTTTCATCTCTCAAAAAAATTCTTCAATAATTTTAAAATTATCAGCCACGGGCTGATCCGCCCGAGGCGGAAAAAATTTTCCACTATGCTTTTCTGGCTTATCCCCTTAATCCTCTTAATTGCAAGCCTGATCGTGGCCGGGGTTGTTGTTTTTAGAAAAATTCCTCAACTGCGGGTTATGAATATTGCCGATCTGCCAGAGGAAAAAGTTAAACAAGTTAAAGATTTTATTTTACAGCAACGTTTTGAAAGAACCCTAAAACAGCATTTTGGTTTTTTTGCTATTTTGGCCAATAAGGCCTGGAAAGAATTTAATCGTCAAGGTCGTCGTTTGGTGCAAAAAGTTTATGCCGTCGAACAACGTTATAGAAAAATGCAAAAAATCAACGTCTCCACAGTCACCCCGGATTCCGAGATTGTGCGAAAATTAATGGACGAAGCCGAAAAATTGGTTGACGAAGATGAATATTTCGAAGCCGAAAAAAAATACATTGAAATCCTGAGCCAACACCCTAAACACGTTAAGGCTTACGAAGCTTTGGGTAATTTGTATGTTCTTGATCGCAAATACAACCAAGCCCGCGAAACCTTTTCTTTTGCTCTAAAATTAAAAACCGACGACGCCAGTGTTCATGCCGCCCTAGGTGAACTGGAAACTAAAGACGGAAACCCCGAAGCCGCCTTGAACGAATTCTCCAAAGCCATAGAGATTCGTCCAAACAGTCCGCGCTATTTGGATTTTTTTATTGAAGCCGCCATTGTTGCCGGAAATTTTGCCGAAGCTCAGCGCGGTCTAAATAAACTTAAGGAGGTCAATCCGGAAAATCAAAAATTAGCCGATTTCGAAGAAAGAATTACTGGTTTGGCCAAATAAAATCTTAATCAAAAGATGTTGACAATCGGGGCTTTACAGAAAATCAAAAATTAGGTATTATTTTCGCGCCTCCAAAACGCCGTTGTAGCTCAGTCGGTAGAGCACATCCATGGTAAGGATGAGGTCACCGGTTCGATCCCGGTCAACGGCTCCATACGGGCAGATACCGAAGCGGTCAAACGGGACAGACTGTAAATCTGTTGGCTTACGCCTTCGCTGGTTCGAATCCAGCTCTGCCCACCACGCCGATGTAGCTCAGTGGTAGAGCAACGGTTTTGTAAACCGTAGGTCGTCGGTTCGATACCGACCATCGGCTCCAGTAATTTGTTCTGATGAGGTTTTGCCACGCCTCGTGGTCTCGCCATAGCTCGCCTCGATTTTGCCACGCCTCGTGGTCTCGCCATAGCTCGCCTCGAGCGACGGCGGATAAACCGTAGGTCGTCGGTTCGATACCGACCATCGGCTCCAGTATTGACAATTAATCCTTTTAGTATTAAACTTCTGCACGTTAATAAAGAAAAATTATGCCTCAAGATAATCGCGTAAAATTAGAGTGTACCGAATGTCGCCGTATTGGTTATAACACCACCAAAAACAAAAAGACACTTAAAGAACGTCTGGAATTATCAAAATTTTGTAAGTGGTGCAAAAAACATTCTCCTCACAAAGAAACAAAATAAATCTTTTCTATTATCAATAAAAAACCTCTGAAGTTTCAGAGGTTTTTTTTTGACTTCGGTTGATTACAAGAGAGCGTCTTTTGCGGCCTTGGCTACACGGAACTTTAACACAACTTTGGCTGGGATTTGGATGGTGGCACCAGTAGCTGGGTTACGACCTTGGCGAGCTGGGCGGTTGATTTTAACCATTTTTCCCATGCCCGGAAGAACAAATTCGCCGTTTTGTTTGACTTCTTTATAGGCGAGTTCCATTAGTTGATCCATGAAGTTTTTGACGTCCTTTTTGGACAGGCCGGTGTTGTCGGCCATGGTAGCCAAGATTTGGCTCTTTGACATTTTTGCCATAGGTAAGAAATTAATAATTTTTCTAAGGAAATCATAGCATATCTGGCAAATTTTGGCACGGGTTG
>Ga0076220_144_pt1 | contig 10923 bp, 10 predicted proteins | sample RifGroE2_FD_67844 | JGI IMG/M metagenome (GOLD analysis project Ga0076220, IMG submission 67844) | Parcubacteria (Uhrbacteria) bacterium GW2011_GWE2_45_35
CCCATACGGTTTGTATTTAAAAAATCCTTTTCTTTAACAACAATCAGGTTTTGTTTGCCGCGCGGCGGTGATTGTTTTTTCCGCCAACTCCACCATCTCCCCGGCCACATTTGTCCGCAAAACCTCGGCTATTTTTTTTCCTAGGTCTTCCCTTCTAGTCTGATCGTCGAGCAGACCGACGATTATCGAAAGTAACTTTTTACTATCAATCTCGGCTTGGTATAAAACCACACCGGCCGCCTTAACAACCGCGGCATTATCCTCTTGCGGCGAGTTTGGCAGAGGGATGACGACGGCCGCTTTTTTTGTGGCCGCCAGTTCGGTGATCGTAGCCATGCCGGCGCGACAAACAACAAGATCTGCCGCGGCAAAAGCCGACGGCATTTCATCGGTCAATAACTCAAAAGCACGATAACCATCGACTGATCTGCTTTTCACCATCTTCCCTTTCCCAGTCAGGTGAATAACATTGGCTCGAAGCAAAAGTTCATCAGAAATTTCTGAAACGGTTTTATTCAACCAAATCGAACCGGTACCGCCGCCGAGAATTAAAACAGTCGGTTTGTTTTCATTCAAACCAAAATGTTTTATCGCTTCACTTTTCTCGACCCGAAGAAAAGCAGAACGAACAGGATTGCCTATCAATTTTCCTTTTGGAAAATCTTTCAGAGATTTTTCCCAAGCCACGGTCACGGCCGAAGCAAACGGCGCGGCAATCTTATTCGACAAAAGCGGGTAAACATCTTGTTGGTGCACAAGCGAAGGGATGCTTAAAAACCAACCGATAATGACAAGTGGCACCGAAGTGTAGCCGCCGGCCGAAACAATCAAAAGCGGTTTTTCTTTTTTCAAAACCAACCAAGCTGTGTAAAGCGCCGCCACGAGACGAAACGGTAAATAAATCCATTCCAAACTTGGATAGCGAGGAAATTTCGCCACAGGCAAACAATGAAAAACGATTTCTTCTTTTACCATTAGTTCCCGTTCCGGCCCGTGCGGAGTGCCAACAAAAACAAATTCGGCCGAAGCGTCTGTTTTTCGCCAAGCCTCAATAATCGCTAAGAGCGGGGTTACCGGACCAAGAGTACCGCCGCCGCAGAAAAGGATTTTTTTCATATTGACGGGCTTTTTATAAAAATCATAAATTTATTTTTTTATTTTTTGCGCGTAAGCTGTAAAACTCATCGTCAAAAATTTCATAATAATCAGCGTAAATATATTTTTGTCCATATTCGGCATTGCCAAGGGTTTCAAGAATTTTTACCTGTCCATTTTGTTATCTCGGCTATTCCCACAATCGGTTGGCTGAATAGTTTGCGCACCACCTCTAATGTCGACTCAGCTGATTTTTTACCAAGTTTCTGCATTTTGGCAAAATCACGATCGCGCAATGCGGTAATTTTGGCGCACGCCTCAATGGAAGAAGCGGCGATTTCCGCAACACCTTCAAGAAAGAATTCCAGCCACGCATCAATATCCGCGTTTTCATCATGATAGCATTGCAATTTTTGGTAATACAATTTTTGGTACTTTTTGAAATAACTTGAAAGATAAAGAATTGGCAATTCTAAAAGCCGGGCGTGATGAATATACATCGTCACAAGTATTCTACCTGTGCGACCATTGCCATCGGTAAATGGATGGATTGTTTCAAATTGCGCATGCAAAAGTCCAGCTTTTACAAGAGATGGATATTCGTCTTGCACGTGAATAAATTTTTCCAGATCATAAAGCGATTTGTTCATATCATCAGGCGCGGGCGGTACGAAAGAAGTGTCTTGCGGAGTTTTTCCGCCAATCCAGTTTTGCGAACGACGAAATTCTCCGGGATAAGCGTGTTGAGTAACACGAGCGCCAGTCATCAATTTTTCATGAATTTCCCGAATCAGGCACAGAGAAATCGGAAGTGTTTTTGTCCTTTCAATTCCGTAATTTATTGCTTCAACATAGTGCACGATGTCATCAACATCTGGATGCAGGCGTGATTTTTCTTCGGTAACCGGAGCCGCAACGGCATCTTGCAAGGTAGCTTTTGTGCCTTCTATTTGACTGGAATATGCGGCATCCTTCTTTATAAACATTAGAAGAAAAAAGTTTTTGTCCGGCAAAAGTCTGGTAATGCCATCAAGTTTTCCAACTAATCTAATCGCTTCCTCGTGTTTTTTGTGCAAACGCAAACTAATAACAATGCCGTCTTTCGGAGGAAAATCAAAAGGCGTAAAGGATTTATAACCCGATTTTTGCGCTACATAACGGCCTATTTTAGTTTTGTTGATGTTGTTCATAGTAATATCAACATATTACGCCATTTAGTTGATATTAGCAAATCTAACATCAACTAGGCTACTCTTTAACAGTTTGGACTCTTATCTTCCCCGTCACAACGCTGGTAATAAACGCTTATCGGTATTCTTGCAGTTTTTCAATAGAATCGATTAGTTCATTGCTGGTTTTTTTAATTTTTCTAGTATCGTCTAAAAGTTGATTTCTTTCACTGCTATCTCCCTTTAATATTTTTATAATGGGCATCTGTGATATTACATTGTTACTCTTGATTAAATATTGCTGATAAATTTCTAGTTTTAAACGAATCTCTTCGTAGATGGTAAGTGATAACAACTTATTTATTAGGGGAGGTAAATTATTTATTAAATATAGACCAACCACATCCATACCTACGTCCTTTAATAAAGTTTCAATTGTTTCTGCAATTTGTATATTACGTTTAAGCTCATTTAATTGAGAGGTTAACAACTCTTTAATCTCTTTAATATTGCTTTTTGATAATTCTGTTGTGAGCTGTCTATCATAAAAATATACTCGATGTATATACGGTTTCAGTCTTGCATTCTGTAATATTATGTCTTTTGCATTGCCTACAAATTCTCCATTGGTGAAAATAAAAAAATCGGCAATGTTTTGATTTCTTTTAGTCACCATATCAAGAAAAGGCACTTCGAAAGCCTTCGTAATGTGATCGACTAAATCATTGTTTCCAAATCGATCGAACTCTGCAAAAAGAACATCTTTGCCGAATTCTTCTGTCCCATGATTGTAGAGAACTTCAATAAATCCCATATATTTTAATAAGGGAATTATGGTTTTTTTTGTATATTGTTCTTCCTTCATATGTAATTGAAAATTTTGTAAATTTCCGACAACTACGTTTTCTACCCCCCCCCTACGGCCACCTCGAACCCAACACCTGCCTCCCGTAACGCGAAATATTCAAAACAACTCCGATAGCCGCCAAACTAATGGCCAGCGAGGTGCCGCCATAGCTCATAAACGGCAGAGTAACGCCGGTCATGGGCATTAGACAAACCATAGAGCCGATATTCACAAAAGCCTGAATGGTTATCCACGAGGCGACACCGATTACCACGTATTTACCAAAAGTGTCCGGACTGTTTTGGGCGATTTTCAAAGCTCGGCGAAAAAACCAAAGAAACAATAAAACCAAAAGAATAGCAAAGACAAAACCCATTTCTTCGGAAAAAACTGCAAAAATGGAATCACCGGCCACTTCGGGTAAGTATTCAAACTTTTGGCGCGAATGACCGTAACCAACACCAAAAAATCCGCCTGAACCGATGGCCAGCAGAGCCTGGTTAATGTGATAACCAACGCCTTGCGGATCAAGCTCAGGATATAAAAAGGTTGTAAAACGAGCGGCTCGATAAGGAGCAACAGCAATCAAAAGACCAAAGGCAGCCAAGCCACCAAGAATCAAAATCCCAATGTGAGTCAAAGAAGCGCCAGCGACAAAATAAACACTCACAGCCATGGCCGCGATAATCGACAAAGTTCCAATATCCGGCTGAGCAATAATTAACAAAGAAACCGCGCACAGCACCGAAACAAACGGCACAAACCCGGAATGAAAATCTTTTACACCGTGGACACCACGTTTTTCTAACCAAGCGGCCAGATAAAACAAAAAAGTCAATTTAACAATTTCTGCCGGTTGAATAGAAAACAAACCAAAAACATTTATCCAACTATGAGAGGTTCCGAAATCGGTTCCCAGGCCCGGAATAAAAACCGCGATCAACAAAACCATGCTGGCAATCAACATGTGCCAAGACCACTTTTTCCAAAAAGCAAACGGAATCCGACTCATGACATAAAGAGCAAACAAGCCGGGAACCAAACCAAAAATCAACTGGTGCTTAACATAATAAAAACTGTCACCGCCTTGCTTGGCGTAACCCAAAGGCCCGGAAGCCGAAGTCAACATTACAAAACCAACCAAAAGGAGCACCCCGACAATGGTCAGAAAACGATAATCAACTGCCCGAGCATTCTTTGAGAAAACCATAAAAGCAGCAACGGAAAAAATTATTTTACCAAAGCATCAAGAAGAGCCAAGGAAACGCCGAGCGTGGCAGTAATAATGGAAATAACCCAAAAACGCATAACGATTTTTGGTTCCGACCAACCCTCGGCCTCGAAGTGATGGTGAATGGGTGTGGAAAGAAAAAGTTTTTGATGAAAAAACTTTCGCCAAAAAAGTTGGATTATAACCGACAAAGATTCGATCACAAAAACCAAACCGATAATTGGTAAAAGAAAAGCTGAGTTGGTGAGCAAAGCCACCAGGGCTAAAGTTACTCCCAGGGCCATGGAGCCGGTGTCGCCCATAAAAAACCTGGCCGGATTGATATTGAACCAAAGGAAGGCGAGCAGGGCGCCGATAATCACGCCACAGAAAACCGCCAAATCGTATTTGCCTTGAGCAAAAGAAATAATAGCAAAAGCCCCGAAAGAAGTCAGAAGAGTGCCGCCGGCCAAACCGTCCAAACCATCGGTCTCGTTAACCGAAAAGGCCGTAGACACAACCACAAAGATAAAGAACGGAAAATACCACCAGCCAATATTAAAATCTCCGATAAACGGAATATGCAACAAATCCCAATCCAGTTTAAGAGTGAACCACAACGCTCCAACAATAGCAATGGCAGAGTAAATCAAAAGACGATGTCTAATTCTTAACCCACCACCCTTAGTGCCAACGCCGCGGACGTTCATAAAATCATCAATCAAACCAACCAAGGCCGAGGCCACCAAAGCACCCAATGGCAAAAGAGTTTGCGGCCGAGTTAAAAAACTAAATTTGGCAACCCAAGCCCCAGGAAACGCTTGAGCAAAATAAAGCAGGCCGAGTGCCAAAAGCAAAACCACACCCCAAACCAAAACCCCACCCATGGTTGGCGTGCCCGATTTTTTGGCATGAAGCATGGAAAAAATCGGCGTGTCACCGCTATTTCTAATTCTCTTCCCCAACTTATATTTATACAAAACATGAGTCCAAACCGGAGTTAAAGCCACGGCCAAAATAAAAGCCGCGGTGGTTAAAACCAAAATTCGGACGAGTTCGAATGATTCAAGATTCATAAAGTAAGGGGGGATAAGTTGGATAAAAGCGTGGGGGTGTAGAGGGTAGAATCGGCTTCGCGACGAAGCCTCGTAGAAATCGTAGATTTACGGCTTCTACATTTTCTACGACTTCTACGAGGCCGACAGGCCGATTCTACGTTTTCTACAACACACCACACCTCTACATATTTAACAAAACCGTAAAATACATGGCGGCCAGTAACATAAATTGAGCCAACAAAGCTGTGACACAAAAAAATCCCGATAGGGCTTTTTCGCGTTTAAAAAATCTAGTGGCTAAATAAAAATTCACCAACAAAACCAATAGACCAAAAATCGGCAATTGGAAAACCGTGTACCAAGGCCCGAATTTATCGACACCAAAAAAAACATTGTAATGAAGAGGAATAAAATTAGCTTCTTCGGATCCTGGCGATAAACGCAAAATTGGCGTAATTAGAATTATAACCCAGACGAGCCAAGAAAAAATAAACGTCAGTTTAAAGAGTCGAGAAGTTTTCCAAGCTAATTTTAGTAACTCCCAACTAACTTTTTGAAGATGTAAAAAACCAGACATATTTTTTTATTCAACCGAAATAACGGTTTGAACGCCAGGGACCTTTTCTTTAAGCAAAGCCTCGACTCTGATTTTAAGAGTAATCGCCGCAAACGGACAACCGTGGCAAGCCCCGGACAATCTTACCCAAACTTCCCCACTAGTCTCGTCGACCTCGACCAACTCGATACCACCACCGTCATACTCGAGCATCGGCCGAATTTCGCTGGACAAAATATGTTCAATAGCTTCTTTCATAAGTGTCTTTAATTATAGAGGAAAAGTGTAAATAAGTAAAAAACGAGCTTAAACCCGTTTTTACACTTTTACAACTTAACACTTTTACCCAATTACTTCGTCGGCTCGATCCGGGCGTAGGTGCGCAAAGCCAAAGTTCCGTGAAAATTTTTGGCTTGCTTTTTCAAAAATTTGACCGTGCCATCGACAGCGGCGTACAAAGTGTCGTCTTTGCCGCGGCGAACATTGGCGCCCGGGTGAATTTTGGTACCACGTTGACGAGCGATAATTTGACCAGCATGGGCCTTTTGACCATCGCCGAGTTTAACGCCTAAACGTTGGCCTTGGGAATCTCGACCCAGCTGGGTAGAACCTCCGGCTTTTTTATGTGCCATAGCTATGTGTGAAATCCCAAATTTTAAATTCCAAATGACAAATTTGGGGATGTTCAATATCTAATAATTAGCGCCAATAATATACCTGTTAGGCGGTTTTTTGTCAAGAAAAAGAGGCTGAAAAAGAGGCTGATTAATCCCCAAAAGGAATTTCGACCAATTCTTGGCCATCTAAAACAACTCGAATTGACCCGTTCGGTAATTTCAAGCCATCTTTTTGAACCGCCTCAAAAGCCTTACAAATAGATTTTCCGTTTTCACCAATAAGATTATCCGGAGACAAAGGAATCTGATTATTAGGAGAAGAAAAAATGACAAGTTGTTCAACTTCATACTCGACATCGCCGGCTTCTTGAACCGCCTCGCGAGCGAGTTGTTTCCAGAAACTATTGCCGACTGAACGCTCGGAGAGCGCGGGAGTGATATTAATTTCATCGCAAACCGTGTTTCCTTCCAAAATCGAAGTCGCCCAAACCAAACCTTGGTCGCTCCGAGAATCAAGACGAACCAAATAATCAGTACCATCAAAATGCGTCGACCACTCCTCTTGCCAACGGCGATCGAGTTCGGATAAAAAACCGACGGTCATGTCCGGATTTTTTTTGGAAGAAGTCTTGATTTCGCCGGCCAGCTCGGTCGCCATGTCAACAACCGTGCTGGAAAAATCCTCGAGCTTATCCATCCGATCGCTCTGAAAGTCGGCGAAGGCCGCACCAGCGGCGCCAAGACTGGCCACTAAAGCCAAGTCTCGAATAAAGCACTGCCTCTTTTTTGGCAAATCTCGCCAAAACTTTTGGCCTTGCTTTTTGGCTTGACGAAAAACAAGTTGTCTGGCTTCTTCAGCACCGACAATTTTCTTTCTGGCGTTTTCAATTTTTTCAGAACTTCTCGAAGATGTTGGTCTTATCGTTAAAGGTTCTTGATAATAATCCAAAGCCGAAGATGTCTCTATGGCCGCAGAGCGTTTAAAAACTTTGATCCCACCCTGATCTAGCTCGAAAATTTCATCCTCTCGAAAAGGCAGTGCCGCCAAATCACCGGTAAAAAACCTAACAATATTTATAGTATCGACTAAAACTGTTTTTTTACTCTTATCTAAATCAGACAAACCGCCTTCCAAAACAAAACTCCGTCCAGATAGCGGACTACGCACAACCATACGAACGTGGTCTCTAAAAAATTCCCACTCGGTAACATAAAAACCTTTATTTGTCTGAGCTCGCATTTCGGCCCTATCTAAAACCGCGGCCAGAGCCTTGGCTCGCCCTTCACAGTCAGCAACGGCTTCTTCGCCCGCTTCTGGGGCAAAAATATCGACCAAACGATTTCGACCCTTCTCGTACTTAGTTTTAGAAAAGATTTCTCGACTCAACCAACTCAAAGCGCGAACAAAAGCTTGCTCTTCGTCACCGCTTTTTTTTCTAACATTAGAAACTTTCTTATTAAAAGTTTTGGCCAATCTAAAAATTTCCTCCCTGGCTCTTTCCACTCGCTCGGCATTTTCAGCCAGCTTGTTTTCCAAAAATGGCTGGCCTTTTGAACTGAGGCGATCGCGATAAAACATCATTGGAGCCTTTTCTGTACCAGACCGTGGATCGTCTTGTTCTGCTAGTAATTCAAAAGCCTCCAAATCTAAAAGTACCTGATCCATTTTTCGACCAATAGGAGGTTCTTGACTTTCAATCTCGTAATTCCAAAAGAAACTACGACCAGATGCCGGTCGGCCTTCTAGAAATGGTTCGATCACATCTTTATTTGGCGAACAGACAGGCTGAAAGTCTGGATTTTTTTCTTCTTTTTTGATCTCTGTTATCACTGGGGAAATTTCACCCGAATCGATAGGAATAGCAACTTTAATCGACAATTCCTTTTTTGAAGGATCAATTTTTAAACGATGGTTGGGCAGAAAAAGTTCGTCTTTTTCAATTGCTATATCACGAGTTATTCGTTTCATAAAAAAGACTACTTCCTTGTCGCCGCCTTCACAAAATCCCTAAACAACGGATGTGGTTTTAACGGCCGAGATTTAAACTCTGGGTGGAATTGGACACCAACAAAAAACGGATGCTTTTCCAGCTCGACAATTTCTACCAAATCGGTTTCTTTGTTGATGCCGACGATTTTCAGACCGGCTTTTTCCAACATTTCGCGATAATCATTATTGAACTCGTAACGATGACGATGACGTTCGCTGATTTTTGTTGCACCATAGGCTTTGGCGGTTTTTGTACCTTTGACTAAGTCACAATCGTATGCCCCCAAACGCAAGGTGCCACCATAACGATTTTTTTTAATATTCTCGGCTTGACGGGGATTAACATGGATGATCGGATCGGAAGTTTTAGGATCGACTTCGACGGTGTTGGCGAATTTTTTGTTTAAAACATTTCGAGCAAATTCGACGCAAGCTAATTGCATACCGTAACACAAACCAAGATATGGTTTTTTATTTTCGCGAGCGTATTTGACGGCCAATAAGATTCCTTCAACCCCCCGACTACCAAAACCACCTGGCACAACAATACCGTCAACCTGGTCCAAGATCTTGAGTTTCTTCGGATCTTTCTCGAACTCTTCCGAATCCAACCAAAGAATTTTTGGCGCCCGGTTATTAAACCAAGCGGCGTGATTGATCGATTCGATAACCGAGATGTAAGTATCGCGACAGGATTTGAAATTAAAATATTTTCCAACAATGGCAATAACAACTTCTTTTTCTAAACCCTTGATTTTTTGAGAAAATTTTTGCCAATCCCCCAAACCGTTTTTTCGAGAACGCAAACCCAAGGTTTTCATCAAAATTAAACCAAATTTTTCGGCCTCGAAATTTACCGGCACGTCGTAAATCGAACGGACATCCGGAGCGGAAATTATTCTTTCTTTAGGCAAGCTACAAACATTACTGATAGTGTTTTTAATCGAATCGCTAACCGGACGATCGCCGCGGCAAAAAATAAAATCAGGATTCAAGCCGGCTGAGTTGAGAGTTCGAATGGCATATTGGGTTGGTTTAGATTTTGGTTCACCAAGCAGGCTGGGGGTTGGCAAATAACTGACCAAGATGGAAAAAACGTTGTTCGAATCTTTCATTTTCATCATGCGCGCGGCCTCGAGAAAAAGTAGAAGTTGATATTCACCAACGGTTCCGCCAAATTCGACAACCACAACTTCGGCCTTATTTTTTTGTTGACAAAGTTTGATGCGACGAATTATCTCATTTGGAATATCCGGCACCACTTCAACATCTTCGCCGTTATATTCCAAATTCCGTTCGCGACGAATGACTTCCAGATAAACCTGGCCGGTGGTGATGTAATTATCGTGAGTACAAATTTGATCGGTAAATCTTTCGTAATTACCCAAATCTTGATCGGCTTCGACACCATCTTCACCGACAAAAACCTCGCCGTGCTCGGCCGGACGAATGGTGCCGGCGTCGATGTTGACGTACATGTCGCATTTAATATTGGCCACGCGATAACCTCGAGCCTGTAAAATTTTGCTAACCGAGGCCGCGGCGATACCTTTTCCAACTGATGACATAACCCCGCCGACCACAAAAATATATTTGGTTGACAGTTTTTTTTGCGACATAAGATTTTGGATTGGTTACGATTAATTATTTTAAAACACCGGAGGCATAGCTCCGATGCGGTTATTTGGCTTTGATATTCAAATTAATTTTGGCTTCAAAACCGTGCGGCAAACAAACCAAAACTTCATGCCCGCCGATTTCTTTAATGGGTGACGAGAAACCAACCCACTCCGGCTGGATTTTCTTTCCGATTTTTTTTAAAGCTTCGACAATGTCTTGACCGGAAATCGCGGCGTATAATTTTCCGACCTCGTTCACTTTGGTTTCGATTTCTATTTCCAGTCCATCGAGCGAAGTTGCTAAACGACCAGCTTCTTTTAATTCCTTTTTCTCGACTTTAATTTCGCGTTCTTTTTTAATTTCAACTTGACGAGTGGCTTGCAACGTGGCCGGAACAGCCAGGTTTTGCGGAAACAAAAAGTTGCGAGCGTAACCATCGGAAACCTCGACAATCTGGCCCTCTTGGCCATAATTCAAAACTTTTTTTAAAAGAATTACTTTCATAAAAAACTTTTAATTCTTATTTTTGCACCGCGACCAAAGCTTTTTTAATAACCGGAATCAAATCTTCGTAATAAGAATTTTTTAGCAATTGATTAGCCGGTAACCACTTGGCCTCCAAAACATGTTCGGCAATTTGCGGATTTAATTCGGCTTTGGCTGGTGTGGAAAAAAGAAAATAAAAAATATCTTTGTGAATAATTGTGCCTTTGTGCACATGCTGATCGCGAAACCAAATATCGATTTTACCAAGCGGTTCT
>Ga0076220_138_pt1 | contig 9795 bp, 9 predicted proteins | sample RifGroE2_FD_67844 | JGI IMG/M metagenome (GOLD analysis project Ga0076220, IMG submission 67844) | Parcubacteria (Uhrbacteria) bacterium GW2011_GWE2_45_35
ATAAAGCGAAACCTCGGCCTCGGGTTCAATCAAACCTCCGGCCGGCCAGTACATTAGAGTCGGACCGATAAACTTTCCGGCATAGGCCGGATAAGGCATCGGCGTTTCGTTTACCAAAAAAGTCGTGCTAATCACCTGCCCTTCAGCTGGATAAACAATCGGCTCGGCCATTTCGCCAAGCGCCGCCCAATAATCAGAGATCCGCAAACCGATATCGCAAACAATCCAATTCCCGGTTTCAGCGCAACCGATTTCAGTCACTCCCGGATGAACGAGCGACAAGCGGTGAAACGGCGTCATCATCAAACTATCAAGGGCAGAATATAAATCACCGTCACCATAAGCTTGCACCTCGGTGCAATAATCGCCGTAGCCAAGATACTGACAACGATTGTCCGGAGTGCTGCCAGTAAAACCAGCAGCCGTAGAATTTTCTCCGTGAGGATCGCTTTGATAAATTCCGTTTTTCAATAAATAGTCGGCGTGATTTTTAGCACTCTGACGAAGAGTTTCGTTTGTCGTCAAACTTGGAACTCCCAAAAGACTTCGATAGCGATTCAAATAATCCTCCGGCGAAACCGTCGAAGCGTCGCCATCACGGACATGGTTATAAGCCCCGGGCGAAATAACTTCGGTAAGCCAAGCAGAATCAACCGAGACTTGGGTAGGGGCGGCGTTGGTGGTTAAGGTTGGCAGGAAGAGAGTAGCAAGTAGAAAAGTGGTGAGTAGGATTGGAAGAAAAAAATTCATACTCCTTAAGGATAGCAAAAAATTGACGAATCGACCAAAAAACTGTTAACCTTCTGCAGCAACTGTTCCTTCCACATCCTCACCCCGGAGCCTCCCCAGTGAATCCCTGCCCTCACCACGGCCCGACTGGCCCGATCCTCGCCATCATGCACTGTCTCGAGATCGAGATTCCTGCCGTCTTCGGATGGTCGAGTGAATTGGTCGCCACCGCGGCCGAGTATCACTCCTGTCCGATGTGTCTTCAGGCAGCCAGGCGCACCGAGTGCTTCAGCCACATCCAGTCCCGAGTGACCGTCAATGGAATCCAGATCACCTGGAAAGACTGCCACGGTGGCGTCATGGCCGTGGGCACCCTGATGCCCGACCCGGTCGACGGCGTCAGGCTCGTCGAAGGCAACCTCGAAACAAGCCCTGCCACTCGCTCCGCTCCACAACCAGCCGCCGCGCCGGCCTAGACCAAGAGCCCGACCGTGTCCAAACGCACCGTCTACCTCGTCCTCGTCCGTCACACCCAAACCGACCACAACGCCGAGCACCGCTATTCCGGAGCTCGCGAGGATGTACCACTGAACGAGACCGGCCTGGAACAAGCCCGAGGGCTGGCCAATACCCTCGGTTTACTGAGGCTGTCGTTCGAGCCGGTCTGGTGTTCTGATCTCATCCGGACACAACAGGTCGGTCGAATCATCGCCGGGCTCGTCGACCGCCGTCTGGTTCTTGACCCGCGCTTGCGCGAGGTTGATATCGGCCAGATGGGCGGCTTGATCAAAAACGAAGCCCTCGCCAGATTCCCCGAACCACACTTCCGCACCTCGAGTTCAGACTTCGACTTCACCTCGATCGGCGGTGAGTCGCGGACGCAAGTCGTGGCTCGCCTGCAAGCCTGCTTCGACCAGATCCTCGAGACTTACGGCGCCCCGGATGACGAAAACGCGGTCTTCGTGATCGTCATCAGCCATGGCACAGCCCTCCGCATCATGCTCGAAGAGCTCGGCATCAACCCGCCGGTTCTACACGAACAAGGTGGGTTCCAAACCATCTGTTACTCCAAAGAAGTCGACAACGACTAGTCGCTTGCTCCTCCTTTGTCCTTGATTCGCTCGAGGACTTTTTTATTATCAATTTTAATCTTGAACAACTCAAATCAAAATGCTATACTTTTGATAATAAAAATACTTGTATGCAAATCACTATCAACAAAATTACGATTTTAAAATTCCTCCCGGCCATCGGTCTGGCAATTTTATTCCTGATTTTTTGGATCAATAATCCACACTGGTTTTGGGTGGAACTTTGGTTTCTTTTGGAGATCGTCGTTTTGACTTCGTTTACCAGAACATTATCGCTCAAAACCGGCATCGGTACTTTTCTTATGGGCATTACGGTCGGCTTCGGAGTGATCTATTTAATCGGCTCGGGCTTTGAGGCCATCAACATGACCAAAACCGCTCGAGCGTTTATCATGCCTTTACTCGAGGAAGCCGCGAAAATTTTGCCGATTCTGATAACCATAAGACTTTTTGGCGGACTAAAAAAACCACGGCTTAATTTGTCTGACTTTATTTTCCTCGGAGCCTGTGCCGGAGCCGGATTTAGCATGCTGGAAAAATATTTTTGGGACAGTGTTTACTTCCCATTCACCTACGGCCCGCATTTTGGAAGTACTTATCTGTTCAGCGACGCTTTGGGTGTTTACGCGTCAGGCGAGCCGTTCGGTTATGTCGGCCACGCCGCGGCCACGGTTTTTGTTGCTCTGGGTCTCGGCTTAACTTACAAATTCTTGCGCTCCAAAAAACCTTTTTGGCTAGTTCCGGTTCTGGTAGCTTTCGCCTGGGTCGGCATCGAACACATTATTCTGAATTACTACTACACTCCGCGTGGCGAGGCTTTCATGATTTTTGGCGGCGGCCAAATGACGCCGTGGATTATCTTAATCGCTTTGATCGCGACAATTGTTTTCGAGGCCGTAAAAACCAACGAACTTTTGAAACAAAACACCAAGGTCTCAAAAAAACTCCGAAGCGCCTTCAAACAAATAAAAGACTTCCCATCTTTTGTCGGTTCCTGGTCAACACTGCGCGCGGTTAATTACTTAGCCTGGCTTAAAACCAAATAATTTTATGGACTTAAATTTTCTTCACGAATTGACGCAGGGTTTTGATTCTCAATCCGCCCAAGCGGCCAGCGAAAATTCCGGGTTAATTCCCTACCTAGCCTCCTTACTCGGCCTGCCGGCGGCTTGGCCTGAAGCCATCACTAAAATGATTGATCCGAATCATCCAATATTCTCCGGTCGCGACACCGGTGGCGGATGGTCAAACGCCCCGTCCGGATTTTCTGATTCCCGTCTGGACGGTTTGGCAATTGGCAACTCCGGTTCTAACGGACTCACACTGGCAGATGTAATCGGCGATTCCGGAAACGGACAAACCACTCTTGCCGATGTGGTTGGTGAGTAAAAAAATCAAAATCCAAAAAATCCGGCAACAATCAAAACCGCTCCAGCGCCCAATAAACATCCTGTCATCTTCCCGACTGCCGAACCGAGCACGGTGCGCTGAGCGCCTTTAATTTTTTCCGCTGCCAGCCCTTCGAAAACTCCGGCAATTCCGTCAGTAACGGCATTACCGACCACTCCGCCGATAATCGCGCCGGCAGTGCCGCCGATAAAGCCGCCGAAAATTGCCACAATGGCCAACACACCATTATCGAAAAATCCAAAAACAATATCCGGCCAAATATTTTTGTAAGAAATCTTAAAAGGCAACAAAGAGACCAAACAAAGCAAGCCTAATCCGAAAATAACATAACCGATCAGCCGCGAGTCGAAAACAAAATGCAAACTAACGGCAAAAACAACGACACAAAGTCCGACAAAATTGATGATGGAAAAAATGTGGTGATTTTTCATACCTTAACGTGTTTTAATCATACTTAAAACCGGCTATAATTTACGTTGTGTTTTAAGTATACTTAAAATTGATTAAAAAGTCAGGTATTTTAATTAAACTTTTTTTTATTTCACTTCCGCCGCGTCTGTCCCGGCCACCCAGCCAGTTGTCCAACACAACTGTAATGAAAAACCACCAGAAGGACGATTGATATCAATTGTGTCGCCGATCAAATAAAGGTTCGGGTAAAGCCGCGAAGCCATGTTTCTAAAATCAACTTCTTTGGGTAAAACGCCGCCGTCGGCGACGATCGACCATTCAAAACCCATGGTGCCGACGATTGGAAAACGTAAATCTTTGAGTAAGTGCCCGAGTTTTTTTCTTTGTTCTTTGGAAACTGAGTGAACTTTTAAATCACCGATCAAGAATTCGGGTCGAAACAAAATTGTTTCGACTACTTTTTTCGGTAATAAATCTTTGAAAACAGTTTTCAAAATCTTGTTTTTGTTTTTCTCAAACAAATCCAAAAACCAAGCATCCAAACTCCCCAAATCAAGATCCGGAAAAAAATCGATCGAGGCGATGACCGGGCCTTTTTTTAAAAGTTTTTTAACTTGATTGGCCGAATTAATAACCAACGGTCCGGAAATTCCAAAATGGGTGAAAAGCAAACGGCCACGGGCTTTGTGACCGACTTTTTCATTTTGAAGAAAACGTAAGGTCATGTCATCAACGCTCACACCAGACAAAGCATGAACCCACTTGGCCGAAGTTCGAAGCGGCGCCAAATTCGGATCAGGCACTTTAACCGTGTGGCCGATAGCTTTGAGCATTTTAAACCCATCGCCGGTTGAGCCGGTTTCCGGTGCCGCTGTGCCGCCGCTCGCTAAGACAATTTTGTCAGCACGAAAGATTCTGTCGCTGGTTTTTACACCCAACAACTTCCCTTCCTCGACCAAAAAAGATTTTACCGCCGTGTTCAACTTAACCGTCACCTGGCCGCTCTCCTCAATGTACTTTTTCAAAACAAAACCAACATCCTCGGCACTCTCTGATTTTGGAAAAGCTCGTTTACGATCCTCTACTATCAACGGCAGGCCGCGACTTTCAAAAAAATCAAAAGTGCTCTCGACGTTAAATTTCGAAAACGGCGAAAACAAAAATTTTTTGGATTCAGGAAAATTTTCCAAAAAAAGCCGATTATTAAACTCGGCGTTAGTAATATTACACCGCCGCCCGCCGGTCAGACTTAATTTCTTGCCGAGCCGCTCGTTTTTCTCAATAAGCAAAACCCGCGCCCCGAGTTCCCCGGCCCGCCCGGCTGCCATCATACCGGCTGGTCCGCCGCCGATAACAATAATATCGTAATTTTCTTTTTTCATGAGTTAATAATAGCAGAAAAGAAAGACAAAACAATATTGACACCTACTCTTGACGATTTTTCCCAGCCTGTTAATGTTTGGGGTATATGACACAAACTCTCCTACCGCTCATCAAACGAACCAAACAAGAAATCATCGAAGAATACGAAAAACTTCAAGAAAAACTCGAGGATTTGGAATTAACAGCCAAAACCGTCCATAGCCCGGCTTCTGTGGAATTAATCGAAAAAGCCAAAACTAAATCTCCACAAACCATCGATAAAATTTTCACCGACTTTCAAACTGCGCTTCAAATACATTTGTCTGAAGTTCGAGCCTCACTGGTTGAACACTCGCTGTCATTACAAGACATGCAAAAAGCCGTTGAATTATCAAAAGAACAACTTAACTTGCAATACAATATCGTCCTCGCAGCCGATTCGTTAAACCAACTTGTTGATGAACAAACACGGCGAACCGCCACTTTTGAAACAGACTTTGAACAGCGCAAACGCCAGCTTGATGAAGAAATAACTCTCAAGAAAAAAACCTGGGATCGCGAAGCTGAAGAATATGAATATCACAAAAAATTAAAACGCGAACGTGATCAAATTGAAACCGAAGAAAAAGAAAAAACATTAGCGGCTCGTGAAACCGCCATTCGCGAACAAGAACAAGAAATCGCACAAACGAAAAAGACGATCGAGCAATTTCCGAAAGAGCTCGAGATTGCAGTAAATAAACGCGAAAGCGATGTTTCGTCAAAACTGACCGAACAATTCGCTCACGAGAAAGCTTTAAAAGAAAAAGAAACCGATGCCCAAATCGAGCTCCTTAAACTGACAGTAAAGAATCTTGAAGAACGCTTGGCAGGGCTAATTCAAGAAGCGACGGTCTACAAAAATCAGGCCGAGGAAGCCAATGCCAAGGCTCAAACTTTGGCCATCAAGGCTATCGAACGTCCAACAACAGTGGTCGCTCAACAAAATCCGATACCGCAGCAACAAAATTATCATAATCAAACCCAAGGAAGAAACAACGGTTAAAAATATCAAAAAACAGGCGCTTTTGGTGTCTGTTTTTTAAATGAATCTCCGCGCAGCAAGCTGAGCGGAAAAAGGCAAGTTTAAAATTGATTATTTTTTAGTTTCGTAATTCACAGCTCCGCAGAGAGTTTCGAAGAAGTTGGCTGGAACAATCATGGAGGGGTAATGTTATTTCCGTAGTCCCAATTTCCGTCATCTTTCGCTTGGAACACCGTATTCCAAGCGAGTTTTTTTAAAAAACGGACACCTTGCGTTAGAACTCAGAAATTTTTGAAATGTCGCCATCATTCCACCTGTGCAGCATTATCACATTTGGTTTGTCCGTCATATTACAACATTTTACCAGAAAAGTTTGGACTCTGTCTTGCTCTTACGAAAAAGACTCGGTAGATACTAGTCTTTTTCGGATTGGTCAATCGCCCTTGACTTTAACCGATTTTTATGCCAAAATATGGCGTTCCTAAATATTGGGACAAATCTCACAAGTCCACCGCGGAGGCGCGAGTGGCAAAAGGAATTAATGAACAGAAAAGGTTCCACTATTCCAGAACTGATGGCATTTCTGGCTCTTCTCGGAGTAATTCTGTCGATTGGCCTGTTGACAATTGACGCGGCACGCAACGAAGCCAAGACTGTCTCAGCAGCGACCCAAAATCCAGACGCAGTCGCCTGCAGTTCCTGCATCTGGTCAGAGGCTGACAACAAGTTCTTCTGCACAGGATGTGTGACGAGGGGAAAGGCGGTCCCCTAGTCATTCTCTCTCGGAGCGCGCCCCCTCGCGCGCTCCACCGACCTTTGGTCGCGAAATGATTCGCGGACAAAGGTATATTAATAGTATCTTTCACGGTCCTTCAACATCCATGGGAGGTATCATGGCCGAGGACAAAAAGTATGCCAGAAAAACCGGAAAGGCATTCATCAACAACGAGTCACCGGCAGTAGACATCACGGTAAGTGTGCAGGACACACAGAAAGGCAATCTCCCCGTGATCGTCGAATGGCCGTTGGTTCAGCTGCACTTCGCATCCCTTGCGGATGTACGAGCGGCGTTCATGCCGTTTGCGCAATTCGCAGATGTGCAGAGTGTCGTGAAGAGGCTCGTCGGCGAATGCCTCACCGAACTCGGGGTTGAACAAAACAAGCCGTGTTGACCCCACCACCTCGCACACCCACACATAAGAGCCACTCGGCTCAATCGTCTCCAACGACCGCCTCCTGACATCTTCGTCAGGAGTGTTTTTTTAACAAAAATTCCTCCACTAATTTTAGTGGAGGAATTTTGGCACGCCAGGCAATTGCCCAGCAACTGCCGGTAAAACCGGCTACTGCTGGGCAATGGTTGTGCAAGAAAGTTAGGACAATTTTTGCTTATAATTTCTGACGGCTAAAATTCCTAGAATAATCATTACACCGTCAATAATAAAAGATGAAGTTAAACTTCCTTTTTTTCTTCTAAAAACAACGAGTTGTGGAAGCAATAATCCGGCATTTCACCAGCCCAATCTCCAACTCTACAAATGTTCGGAATATTGAGTATCCGCAAGTTTGCTAAACATATTCTCACACACGGAACACGCGACGAGAAACAAGAAATTTTAGAACATTTACAAAACGCGATCGTGATTAAGGATCACGTTTTACGGTTAAAAATATCAAAAAAAAACAGGCGCTTTAGGTGTCTGTTTTTTAATTTTAGAACTAGACAAGTTTGGTGAAGTAAAAGAAAAAACCACGGCTTTTAATTCCGTGATTCTCTTGTGGTGGGGTTGTGCGAGAATGTAATGTTGTGATATCCCAATTAACAGATAAATGGTTTGCAGATAGCCCTATCAACATGACAATTACAATTGCAAAAATCATTAGATAAAAAGATTTTTTATTGTTCATACCGTTCGAGTATATCACAAGAAAAAAACATCAGATTTTTTGGAGATGGTGAGTTTGGAACTGTTTATTTTGTTTTAATGTCTCCTTAAGTTGAATTTTTGGCACTGGTAGGCGATTAGGTTGATTTCTTCGGAAATTTTTTCCGAAGAAAGGTTATCCAGTTATAGATCTTTGGTAATTTAACTTGTGATAGTTCAAGATTCTGTATCAGGATCCGCGTAAAGAATATTATTCTCCATATAAAGTTGCTTTCCTGTAAATTCATTTACCGACGAGTTACCAAACAATGTTACACTATCTTTGGTTTCAATATAACAATCGTCCGGATTATCAACAATATTTATTTTTGTTATTACCGAATCTATAAAGTAAGCTTTACATCCCATACCTTCTGCTCCTGGTTCTAGCGGATCGCGACTTGGTTGTTTTATCTTTATTTTCTGACCTAGGACAAGTTCGCTAAGTGAAACTTCTTGTCTTCCGGTGTTTTCATGGTTTTCACGTCTTGGATTTTCCATAGATGCACTTAAATTTAATATTTAATACTCGATAATTTATTAATTATAAATTCTTGCCTTAGTATTTTTCAAATTTATGTTTTCTATTTACGTGCAGTATCAAGCCGAACCTAGCACGCCAGGCAGTTGCCTGGCAGGGGCGATAGGAATCGAACCTATGTCAAAGGTTTTGGAGACCTCCGTCCTACCATTGAACGACGCCCCTGTAGTTTTCGCACAAAAATAATATCAGAAAAACGAAAAAATCACAATATCTCTGTCGACTTTTCGGTAACTTGGCGGTAATCAACTTTTTGAAGCTTAAACTTATGGCAAATTGACGAATCGGTTGATGATACCACTAAAAATCTAATTGCTAATTTGGTCAATTTTATCGGGGTTTTTTTTATTAGAAAATCGGCGGGTTGATTTTTTATCTTTAAAACTCTCAAACCAACTAACCGCCAAACCGGTGGAAATTGGCACTGACAAAACCAAACCAATACTGCCAACCAAAGTTCTGATAATTTCCGACGCGATCATTTCACTGCTTAAAGCTTGAGAAAGATTTGTGTGCAAACCCTCGTTGGCACTAAACAAAATTAAAAGCGGAAGTGAAACTCCGGCATAAGCCAAAAATAAAGTATTAATCATCGAGCTCAAATGTGAAATACCAACCCTCATGGCTTTTTTATAAAGATCCCGGCCGCTGGCGCCGGCTTTTTTTAATTCCTCGACCAAAACAATTTGTGAAATAACCACATCGTCTAAAACTCCAAGAGTACCAATAATTATTCCAGCCAAAAACAAACCTCTAAGATTAATATTGCCATCGCCAAGACCGGTCAAAAACATAGTATCCTCGCTGACAAAACCTGAAAGTTTGGCCAAGGCCGTAAAAATTAAAGACAAAATTCCGGTGATAATCAAAGCAATGACCGTGGAAAATAAAGCCAAATGGGCTCGGCGATTAAAACCCTCTGTCACATAAATCGCCAGAATCAAAATAAAGATACAACCGACAATACTGACAAGAAGTGGGTTGCCGCCGGCCAAAATCAAAGGAATGATAAATCTTAAAATAATCAAAAAACTTAAAGCCAAAGTTACCAAAGCTCGAAAACCTTTAAAACGACCGACCAGAATTACCACGGCCACAAACAACAACCACAACCAATTCAAAACTCCGGTGCGCACAAAATCAGTAACATAAAAAACATCTTGACCGTCGGAATTTTGTTGGTGATTAACCCAAACGCGATCACCGGTTTTATATTCGGATCGAGAAATAACTTCCACGACAGTTCCATCATAGACAAAATCCTTCCCTTCCCAATCACCACCCAAACCAACCAATCGCAAT
>Ga0076220_150_pt1 | contig 7131 bp, 9 predicted proteins | sample RifGroE2_FD_67844 | JGI IMG/M metagenome (GOLD analysis project Ga0076220, IMG submission 67844) | Parcubacteria (Uhrbacteria) bacterium GW2011_GWE2_45_35
ATAATTTCCTTGGCGTTAACGGAATCCATTTTGTTTTTGTCTTAAAATGATTGTTTCTACTCTTATTTTAGGACAAAAACAGGATTTTGGACAGTTATGTCCCTGGAAACACTCATGACGGACTCGACACGCTCGCCCAGTGCGGCCAGTTGTAGAGCTGTGTCCAGGTCACTGCAACGAAAGACGATGGGACCGTGCCTGGCCTCACGCAAGGTGAGAAGACGAGGATCGTTGCCCATTACAAAAACTCCGTGGTTGTGGGGCGGCAAATTTATATCAAAAAACCAACCATTGGTCAAGATTGGTTGGTATTTTAGGCTTCGGACGACACGTGGCTGAATAGATTTTTGTTTCAGTTATTAAAAATTGAATCGGTTAGCTCAGTTTTACCGTAAAGACATTTGTATTTTCCAAAAGTCACACCTGCGAGACAAAAAAAACAAACAGACTGTCTTGATCATCTTCACCCCCCCCCTGATCTACTCAAGATTTTTTTTGGTTGAGTTTCCTCCACTCGGCAATCTTTTTATGATCACCTGACAAAAGCACCTCTGGCACTTTCCACTTTTTATAAACTTCCGGTTTGGTATATTGCGGATATTCGAGTTGTCCCTCTTCGGTATGCGATTCCTCGGCAAGCGATTCTTTCGATCCGAGCACTCCCGGAACATTCCGCGCGATCGCGTCCATCATTGTCAACGCCGGCAATTCCCCGCCGGTCAAAACATACGGCCCGACAGAAAATGACTCATCAACAAGATTTTCTTCCACCCGAGCATCAACACCCTCATATCGTCCGCAAAGAAAAATAATTCGATCAAACTTCGCCAAACGAACCGCGTCCTTTTGCGTAAACTGTTTCCCAGACGCCGATGTTAAAATAATCCTGACACTCCTTCCCTTTCCCCTAACCCCTATCCCCTTTAACGCCAAATCAAAAACCCCAACCATCATCACCATCCCCGCCCCACCACCATACGGCGTATCATCAACCCGATGATGTTTGTCAGTCGCAAAATCACGCAAATTATGCGCCGCCACCTTAATCAAACCAGCCTTCTGCGCTCGTCCCAAAATAGACTCGTTGGCGTACGAGGTGATTATGTCTGGAAAAATTGTGAGAAAATCGAATTGGCGGAGTTTTTGTTTGGGCATAGTTTCTTTTAATATATTTAAAACTATTTTTTTCGATAAATTGAATGGTCGCCGACTCGTAACAATAAAATTTCGTCGTTATCCAAAAATTCAAAAATCGCTCGATGACGAAAATCCACCAAAAACGCCCAAAGCTCGCGTAATTTTCCTGTCAATTTGTGTGTCCGCAGACGCGGGTGAAACGGATTTATTTCGAACAACGCGCCTTTCAACTTTAATTGTTCGCGAGCCGCGAGCGGCAATTTTTTGTAATCTTTTTTAAACTCCGGCGAATATAAAATCTTGAATAGCATATATAAATCTTATCGATCTAATTCGCCCCAAGATTTTAATTGTTTTGACTTGCCCGCGCAATGCGAACGCCGGGCCTGGTTTACTAAACGCAAAGTTTCTTTTTCATCAAAAATATAATCATTTGAAACCAAATCATTATAAGTTTCAGCCGACAACAGAACAGCCTCGGGTTTACTATTATTAAGTAATACGACGGCATCGTGACTTTTAATTGCTAAATCAACCACACTGCGATAGCCGCGTTGAAGTTCGCGAACCGAAACGATATTGGGAAGATTATTCATATAAAGATATCATACTGTATGTCAAAATGTATGTCAAATAAAAACACAAAAAAACAACCCGAAATCCCCACAATCCCAAAAATCCAATAAATCCCCCTCCTTCGCCAAGCTACGGAAGGTCACGGCAGTTCAGACAACCAAAGAGACCTTGACAAAACCCAAAAAACTGATATGATATTATCATATTAAAATATAATATCTCCCAAAGCAAAGCCCATAACACCTTAATGCCCCAAAATAATCCCCTCAAACAAACAAATTTATGTCTACCCTCTCCATCCCCCTCCCCGTTCATCTGGAAACCTTTGTCGAATCCATGGTCCGCCGCGGCGTGGCCGCAAATAAAGCCGAGGTTGTCCGCCAAGCACTTACCAATTACGCCGAGGAACAAGCCGTGGCCGCGGTTTTGCGTTCCGAACAAGAAATTAAGGAAGGCAAAATTTTGCGCGGCGACCTAAAAAAAATCATGAAACAAATGCCTTAATATGAGGGTATCTTTTACCCCAACTTTTATTCGGCAACTGAAATCCTTGCCGGAAAAGTTGCAAACCGAGGCTTTGGAAAAAATCGAAATGTTTGGTGATATAAAAAATCACCAATTTCTCAAAATCCACAAATTAAAAGGCCGCCTTAACGGCCGTTATAGTTTCTCGGTCAATTTTTCAACACGAATCGTTTTCTGTTATCTAAAAACCAAACCAAAAGAAGCGTGTCTTCTAACCATCGGCGACCATGAGGTTTATGAAATTTAGTGGTTAGGGAACCCTTCGACTCGACCCGGGGTCTTCGATGGGAAATTGGTGGTATTTGACGATTTTGTCAACGGATGTTGATCAGAAACAACAAAAATGTATAGATTACTTGACAAAAATGTATATATCTTATATAATATGTATAGATAAAAGTGAAAAATGTATAGATTCAAACAAATCTCTATGTCAACAAACGATCTTATTCCCATTGGAGAAGCCGCAAAAATCTTAGGGGTTTCCATTCAAACCCTACGAAGATGGGATAAAAATGGCAAATTATCCTCTATCAAAACTCCTGGAGGGCGACGACGCTATAAATTGGAAAATCTTAATTCTGGTAAAATCTTTCAAATCGCTCAATTATGGGCGACTGAAAAAAATCCAAAAACCTTGCCAGATGATTATTATTGCGATAACCGCGCGGTTTTTGAAACCAGACTGCAAAACCTAAGTCGCCTACTTAAATCAAACACTAACGGATCACTAATTATTTCCGCTACCGGCGAAATTGGTAATAATTCTTTTGACCACAACCTTGGAAACTGGCCTGATATTCCTGGAATCTTTTTTGGTTTTGATCTTACTCTGGGTATAGTAGTACTGGCCGACCGCGGGTTGGGTATTCTTACCACTCTCCAAAGGGTAAAACCTGAACTTTATCTACACTCCGATGCCCTACAAACCGCTTTTACCGAAGTAATTACCGGCCGAGCCCCGGAAAAAAGGGGTAATGGCTTGAAATTTGTAAAAAAGATCGTTCAAAAAGAAGCCGCCGGATTATTTTTTCAAACCGGAAACGCTTTATTAAACATGGATTCCGGATCAGATACCTTTAAAATCACAAATACCGAAAATCATGCCAGAGGAACTTTGGCTCAAATAAAATTCAAAACATAAAAAAATATATGAAAATTCAATTAAAAAAATTCGGCGAAGTTTTAATTTCCAGACCAACGGGCAAAGATGCTTATAATGGTTTTTTACCAACCCTAAAAAACCTGTCTGAAAATGAAAACCTCGAGGTGGATTTTGAGGGTGTTTTTTCCCTCTCCCCGTCCTGGGCCGACGAATTTCTTACCCCAATGTTGCAAAATTTTGGTAACCGCTTGTTTTTAATAAAAAGCCAGAATCCTTCAGTATTAACAACTATTGAAATTTTAGAAGAAACCAACAACTATAAGTTTCAAATGTCTTAGAGTGAGTTTATTAAGTACAATTATCGAGTTTAAAAAAATCGATGTGCCGCAAATAAAATCACCTCCTTTCTGTGATCTAAGATGATTTTGTTTTAACACAAGAACGATGCCATCAAACGCACATACCGACTAAAACCGGCGGTTTTTTTCCTTTAAACCAAAACCCCGCCCTTGTGAGGCGGGGTTTTGTTTTGACTTTGGGTTTAAATACCAAGATCATCGACCGAGGCTTCGGCATCTACCGGAGCGGCTTCGGCGCTTTGAAAGCGGCGGGAGCCTTCCGGTTCATAGATCTTGAGGTTAACGCGAGCGTTATTTTTTGCCCCAACGATCTTTAGAAGGATGCGAATAGCCCTGGCGGTTTGACCTTGGCGACCAATGACATAACCCATGTCCTCCGGATTGATGTGGAGGGTGATGAGAACGCCACGTTCATCGACAATACGGTCGGTTTTAACATCGTCCGGATGATTGACGATTTGTTTAACCACGTATTCGACAAACAGCTGGTCCTGTTCCATGTCTGCCATAACTGTTCAACATTACATATTCTTAATCTGTTAGCTTCGGCCTGCTCGACCTGTCCACCCAGGCTTTAAACCAAGGCAGAACAACAAGCTAGTACTAACTAGTTCTAGAATACTACAAAAAACCAATTTTGTCAAAAGCCCAATCCCCAGCTGGGGAGAATTCAAAAAACCAGAAAAAACCTTTAAAAATCGCAATAAAATCCCTAAAAAAAGCCTATCCCCATTGTCTCCACACCCTAGGAGCCTAAATTTCTTGACAGTATTTCAATAGTCGTTTAAAATACTGCACGTTCACTACAAGTTCGTTTTCCACAGACAAAACTCATTCCTACATAAAAGAGAATGGGTTTTAAAAACCAAGTGAACAACGTACCTTTACAATTGAAGATCATGTATCAAGCAAATAATTGTCAATTATGTGATTGTAACGTCTATTCCATCACCTCCCTTTAAGTAGGGTTTTGGTGGAGCAAATTTGACTAAAAAAAATCTCCAAAATATGGAGCTAGTCTTCTTTCACAGAGCCCCAACAAAACTCGCAAGAGCGTAGTGGGGTTTCTTCTGAGAGTTTGATCCTGGCTCAGGATGAACGCTGGCGGCGTGTCTAAGGCATGCAAGTCGAACGAGCTTTTATTACTTCGGTTTTAAAAGAAAGTGGCAAACGGGTGCGTAACACCTTGATAACCTACCTCGAGGTCGTGAACAACTCTGGGAAACTAGAGCTAATACACGATGGCCAAGGGGGGCCGAAAGGCATTCCCTTGTAAAAATTTTTTGCCTCGAGAGGGGTCTAGGCCCTATCAGCTTGTTGGTGAGGTAATGGCTCACCAAGGCTATGACGGGTAGGGGGCGTGAGAGCGCGACCCCCCTCACTGGGACTGAGACACTGCCCAGACACCTACGGGTGGCTGCAGTCAAGAATATTCCTCAATGCACGAAAGTGTGAAGGAGCGACGCCGCGTGCCAGATGAAGGCCCTTGGGTCGTAAATGGCTTTTATAAGGGACGAACAAATGACGGTACCTTATGAATAAGTGGTTGCTAACTCTGTGCCAGCAGCAGCGGTAATACAGAGACCACGAGCGTTATCCGGATTTATTGGGCGTAAAGCGTCCGCAGGTTGTTTGGTGTGTCGTGTGTCAAATTTTCGGGCTCAACCCGGAAACTGCGCGCGAAACTACCAAACTCGAGGCCGGGAGAGGTACACGGAATTGCCGGTGTAGCGGTAAAATGCGTTAATATCGGCAAGAACACCAAAGGCGAAAGCAGTGTACTGGAACGGTTCTGACACTCATGGACGAAAGCGTGGGGAGCGAATGGGATTAGATACCCCAGTAGTCCACGCCGTAAACGATGGATGCTAGATATAGGAAGTATCGACCCTTCCTGTGTCGTTGAAAAAAGCTAACGCGTTAAGCATCCCGCCTGGGGAGTACGATCGCAAGATTAAAACTCAAAGGAATAGACGGGGACCCGCACAAGCGGTGGAGCATGTGGTTTAATTCGACGGTAAGCGAGGAACCTTACCTGGGCTTGAAAGATAGCTGCAAGCCGCTGGAAACAGTGGCCGCTTTCGAAGGTGCTATCTAGGTGCTGCATGGTCGTCGTCAGCTCGTGCCGTGAGGTGTACCCTTAAGTGGGGTAACGAGCGCAACCCTCGTCTCGTGTTAATTTCCACGAGAGACTGCTCGCGCAAGCGAGAGGAAGGCGAGGATGACGTCAGATCAGCATGGCCCTTACGTCCAGGGCGACACACGCGCTACAATGGCCGGTACAACGGGTTGCCAAACCGCAAGGTGGAGCTAATCCTAAAAAACCGGTCCCAGTTCGGATTGAGGGCTGAAACTCGCCCTCATGAAGCCGGAATCGCTAGTAATGGCCGATCAGACACGCGGCCGTGAATACGTTCTCGGGTCTTGTACTCACCGCCCGTCACGTCAAGAGAGTCGGGGGCACCCGAACGTCGCCGTAGGGCGGCGGAAGGTGAAACCGATAATAGGGACGAAGTCGTAACAAGGCACCCGTAGCGGAAGCTGTGGGTGGATCACCTCCTTTCTAGGGAATACTTTGTAAGGAACAAAATTTTTTGTTCCCAACAACATTCCAAGGTCGAGATCAATCTCTTTAGATTGTTCGGCTCGTTAGGCCTTGTGCCAAACGAGTATACAACAGACGTTACAATCACATAGCAGACAATTTGAAAACAGACGCAAAACCGCGTCTGTTTTTTTATTTTTCTGATGTCGTTGACAATTACACGAAATTTCTGTAAGGTTTTTCTGGCATGTAAAACAACTGAGGTAAGGCCATGCAACCACAAGCGCTCGAGACAGCCCTTCGTCACGCCCTCATGTTGGCCGAACACGAGGTGGTTGAAGAACGCAGAAGATTCGAGGCCACGGCCCCAAACCGACATCTCTTTTTCCAGCCCTGGAAACAGCCAAAAGACCACCCCTTGGCAAAAGCAGCCCGATTCTCCATTGCTCTTTTCCGCCTTACCAGCCACCCGGTCAAATGCAGAGCAAGACTCAAGAATGGAAAACAAGTCTTCGTAGAGGTCGATGGATTGTACTCAAACAACAGGACTCTCAAGACGATGCGGCGAGTCTATCTGTACGCCGCTGAAGGCGAGAAACTCAGGGCACGAATTTACGGTGAAGCTATGGAATTCACCGAACTTGGTCCAGGTGGTGGATTCCGTTACGACGAGTTCGTTGCGACAGCAGAACTCTCGTTACACGACGGTTTTGATTTCGTCCTCGACCACCCACTTCCAATTTAAGCCTGACCACTCAGGCACTCCATAATCCCACACCCCCATCGATACCGTTACCTTTTGGGTGCGTGAAAAGGTGTTTTCTTCTCTAAACTCTGCTAAGATTCGAATGTTTAACTAGTTAAAGTCACAAATATGCCAAAAA
>Ga0076220_115_pt1 | contig 6821 bp, 7 predicted proteins | sample RifGroE2_FD_67844 | JGI IMG/M metagenome (GOLD analysis project Ga0076220, IMG submission 67844) | Parcubacteria (Uhrbacteria) bacterium GW2011_GWE2_45_35
CCCGTAAGCGCGCAAACCCGCTCGCCGGGGACGAGTTGGTCGAGGATTTTTTTGATGGCGGCGTCGTAGTTGGGGGTTTTACTCATATTATTTCTTTATTTTTTTGCTTTTCAGCAATTTTTTAACCTCTCGATCAAAATCGGAGATGTAATTTTTATCTTGAACAACCCGATATTTTTCGTATTCGCCGAGAGCCAAAGTTTTGGCGACCTCGCGGCTGATTTTGCCGGCATTGGCTAAAATATCTTGTTCGTTGAATTTCAAAAAAGCATCAAGTCGCGCCACCCAATCTTTCATATGCATGACAACTCCGCGTTGCGCCTGCATTTCGGCGTAATCAAGATACATCGTCACGATCCTGTTAAGATTATCGAGCTCTTTTTCGTTTAAATAATTTTTGGCAATAACCACATCAGTTTCCCAAATTCTGCCTTTTGGAGAATTTTTCCAAACCGTCAAACCCATATTTGGTTTGGCACTATCAACACGCTCACAAATTATTTCCGCTGCAGTTTTGCCGGTAATGGCGAAATGGAGTTTGTTTTGCACGGTGGCAAAAAATTGTTTTGTTATGTCATTTTCCGGAGAATAATCCGCGCTACACTGGGCGTAAATATCCGTAACTTTTTGATACAACCGCCGCTCGCTGGAACGGATGTTTCGGATTCTCGCCAGTTGTTCCTCGAAATAATCTTTTCCGAAGATATTATAAGGGTCTTTGAGTTTTTCGTCGTTCATTGTGTAGCCTTTTATGACATATTCTTTGAGACGTTCAGTCGCCCAAATCCTAAAACGAGTAGCTGTCGTGCTATTCACCCTATAACCAACAGAAATAATCGCGTCTAAATTATAAAACTCAACATCTCTCGCCACTTGTCGATTCCCCTCTTTTTGAACTTGTGCAATTTTTGCACAAGTTGCCTCTTTCAGTAGTTCGCCTTCTTGAAAAATATTTTGCAGATGCTTAGTGACGACACTTCTTTCGACTCCAAACAAATCAGCGATTTTTGCTTGTGTTAACCAAATGTTTTCATTATACAAAAATATCTCCACCTTCACTTTTCCGTTTGGATCGGTATAAAGCAAAAATTCAGTGAAACTGTTATTGGCCACCTGAATATTTTTTTTCATAAATTTTCTATCAATTGTTTTCTTCGAGATATTTGAGGTAGCAAGAGCGGCAATAGATTTCGCGAACAGGATAATTATTGTTTTTAGCCACAACAATTTCTTTTCCGCATTTTTGACAAGGTATTTTCATAAAAATCGGCATGTTCATTTCGGAGTACAACTGTTGAATCCGACGAGTCGGATGAAGACGAGGCGGGGCAAGACGCAGTTTCTCGTATAATTCGAGTTCTTGTTTTAAATAGCTAAACCGTCTTTTGGCCACAGAATCAAAAAATACTCGACCAACCAATTCCTCCGTTGAAACTCGATCGTTGATAGTGGACATATCGATCAACTCCGCGTTTGCGTCCGGCCCTTCGGCTCCGGCCTCGCCTGGCTCAAAAATTCGCGCCCCCATTTTCCGACATTCTTCTTCGGTCGCGCCGTAAAGTTGAACCGAGCCGGAATTTTTCCAATACTGACTTGAAAAATTCATTAGGGGAAACTCGCCGTATTCGCCTCGTTCGAGCATGGCGCATTTTAACTCGTCGACCAATCGCCAATATTCTTCTTCGGAATACTGCTTGTTAAAAAGGCAAAACTTTTTTCGACGCAAGCCGACACAGGCAAAACAATGTTCACAGTCATAACAACTATTACAATATTCGAGATCAATACCATTCGTGTTAACGCAAAGGGAATATTTAACATTTGAACACATCCCGAAACCAAGTCCGTAATAACAATCCGAAGAACCATAAATACCGGCACAAATATAACTGTCGCGCGAGGCAACCGGCGTAGCGTGATTTACGTAATGAACAGACTGACTGCCCGGACAAACATTATATCCATGAACGATATCTGAGGCGTCGGTTACATATTCTCCGGCGTTTTTGTCAGTATTCAAATTAAAATTCTCCGGCCAAACAGAAGCATTAACCAAATCGGCAAATTTCTTTTCGTATTCAATTCGAACCGATGACGACGAAAGATCGACTTGAGCTCGCCTTTTTTCCCATTCTTCTTTTGATAGCTGCTCGTTAAACCAAAGATACTTTGCGTGCCGTTTATTTGTCGCCCCAAAGCAATGCTCGCAGTTGCGACAATCAAAAAGAAAAGAGGAATCTGTACACTCGTAAGCCTCTCGAACAAACAAACAATTATAGATCTTTTCCGATCGAATGACATTGTAAGAATTTTGAACATTTTTTGAAAACATAACCTCGGCCGTGTCTTCAACATCAAAAGCGTTCGAGCCGTAAAAAGTTCTTTTGGATTTACAAGCAATGACAAAATAACTATCCTGATCGCCAAGGGAAATAAAAGCAATAGAATTTTCCGGCGCCACATAATTGTAATAAGCCGGCACCGGGACAGTTCGGACTAAATCATAAAATTGCTCGAAAAAAGCCCGCTTTAATTCCACCTCTCGGCCGTATTCGGAAAAATCTTTTTGAAACCACTCGTTGTCAGGCAAAACCTTTACCCCACTTGCCGGATGAACCACACTAACAATCGGTTTACCGGTTTCCGGATGATAATTGTACCAAACATCAAACAAAACAAAGTTTGAGTTAACCAAACACATCCGAGTCAAAGGCGAATACTTTGACGGCGGCACATTGAATTTTTTATACCAACCAATCTCTTCATCCGTCATCAGCCACTTCTCGCCCGTAAGCACGCAAACCCGCTCGCCGGGGACAAGTTGGTCGAGGATCTTTTTGACGGCGGAGTCGTAGTTTGGGGTTTTAGACATATTTAAAATCAGCGCCAATTTTCCAAATGCCTTTTTCACGAAAAGCCGGAATGTTTTGACGACGAGCGGCGTTAATTAAAGACGAAAGAGATAAATCGTGTTCTTTAACATAGTCGGCTAAAGAAACGATGGTTTGACCTTTCAGATAAGCAATTCTTTTATTTAAAGATTCTTGAACCGCCAAAAGTAAAACCTTTTCCATTGTTTTGGTAGTCTTGTTGATTCTAAAATCAGAAAAAGCTTGGTAATAATCTTTTTTTTCTTTATCGCGAATAATAATTCTTGGAAAACCGAATTGCAACAATTGATAATTTATAAGCACTCGTCCTATTCGACCGTTGCCGTCGCAAAAAGGATGAATGGTTTCAAAACCAAGATGAAAATTCGCGATTTTGTCGAGCGGATAACTCAAGTAATCGTTTTCGTAATCAAACAAAAGATCGTCGATCGTTTTTTCCACCTGTTCCGGAAGCGGAGCGATATGTGTGCCAACTCTGACATATTCACCGACTCGACGAAAACGACCGGAAATTTCGTCATCAATTCCGCCAATAAGCATTTGGTGCAACAATAAAATCGATTCTTTATCCAATTTGCCATCATGAACTTTATTCTTTTTATAAGAAATAACCCGAGCCAAATTCTTTGCTTCAAAAACTTCACGCAAACTGATGTCGCGCGAGACCTCAAGCTCTAACAAAATCTTTTCCGTCTCTTTTAAGGTAAGGGTGGAATTTTCAATAGCGTTGGAGTTGTAGACATTTTCCGGGATTTCCACTTCGTCGAGTAAAGCTAAAAGCGCCTCTTTTCCTAGGCGCAATTTGTCATATTCGTCTTTTAAAGCCTTAATTTGGCCTTTTTTTAATTTAGAAATCGCCATATTTTTAGTTAATTTATACTAAAAAATATATCATATTCACGTAAAAACGTCAATTTTCCGTGAATATGATTAAAAAGTGAATCAAATTCACGCTTTTTAGTTATTTTCTTCGAGGTATTTGAGATAACAATCATTACAATAAATCTTTCGATCGGGATAATTAGGGCATTTAGAGACTAAAAGTTCTTTTTGACACTTATGGCACTGTTTGGTCTCAAATGAGCTTAATTGACCGTTTAGGGCTACTTCGTTTAGACGACGGATAAAGTGTTCGGCCGGAGGTGCGATACGCTTGGCCCGATAGTAATCGAGTTCGGGTTTTAAGAAACTAAAAGTCCGTTTGGCTTTTTCGTCATAAATCGGGACGCCGACCCAATCATCGCCTAAATCATCAATAGAATCAGGAATTGAATCCAAAGTCCGTGGCTCGACTTTCAAACGATCAACGCCGGTTGCCCCTTCGGCATTTGGATCAAAAACCAAGCCGCCAATTTTCTGTAATTCATCTTCGGTCGCTCCACAGTATACCGTGGCTCCACCCTCAGGAACATAGGTTGAAGAAAGTTCTGGAGGTAAATAATGTCCGTATTCGCCACGCTCGAGCATGAGGCACTTTAGTTCATCGACCTTTTGCCAATACTCGGTTTCTTCATACTGTTTATTTAAAATACAAAAGCGTTTATTTTTTAACCCCACGCAACCAAAACAATCTCGGCAATCAGAAGACATCAAACAATATTCACAATTGTCCAGACGAAAAGAACGATAACAAAACTTACTCTTACTGGAATTTGGCGAGGAGACGCACATGTAAACATCGGAATTGTCCACCATACCCCAACTGTAAACACAACCTTGGGAGTTACCATAAATCCAAGCACTACGCCAAGCATCAACCGGATTATCACCGGAAGAAAAACATTCGGTACAACGCACAGCATTGCCTAAATAATCGCCGGACGATTGCTCGGTGGAAACATTAAAATTCTCCGGCCAAATTCCTTCTTTAACCAACAACTCGTCAAATTTCTTTTGCCAAGCTTCAACCACACTTCTCTGCCCCAAATCAATTTTTGACAACCGTGTTTCGTATTCATCTTTAGTTAACTGTTCGTTGAAAAATAAATATTCAGCGTTACGACGATTGGTTGCGCCAAAACAATTATTACAATTCCGGCAATCAAATAAAAAATTCGAGTTAACGCAATCCAACGACTCTCGAACATAACGACAGTTGTGTAGGCGTTGACTGTGAGTAATGTAATGCGAGTCGGTAATATTAAAAGCCAACCAAACCACCGAGGAATCGGCAATACCAAAAGCGCCGCCGGAAAAAAATGAGCGTTCCGATTTACAAGCAAAAACAAAATAACTGTCCCGATCACCCATAGACATAAGCACGATCGAATTTTCCGGTTCAACTCGGTTAAAAGTTGCCAAAAGCGGCACGCACAACTCTAAATTTCTTAACTGTGAAAAGAAAGGTTTGGCCAGATCAAATTCCTCAAAAGTTTCGGAGAAATCTTTGGTATGCCATTCCTTATCCGGCAAAACTCGAATTCCCGAGGCCGGATGATGAAAACTCAACACAGGAGCACCAGTTTCAAAATGCTTGTTCCACCAAAATTGATAGGCACAATCGTAATAAGCCATTTGTTTCCAAAGTGTATTGGGCGAAACATTATGCGGCGGAACATTAAATTTTTTGTAATATTCAATTTCTTTTTCCGGCAACTGCCACTTTTCACCGGTTAATGAACAAATTTGTTCACCGGGTTGGAGTGAGTCGAGGATAGTTTTTATTTTGACGTCGTAGTTGGGAGTCTTAGTCATATTATTTCAACCTCTTATTTATTTTCTTTTCCAAAAAATTCTGTTTGGAGACCACCGAACGGCCGATTTCTTTTTCCAGTTGTTTTCTGGCAATACCGGCAACTTTTCCACCGCGCTTGGCATCGCCTTTCAATTTGGAAACCCCGTCTGATTTTTCCAACCGATGAATTTCCGTTGTCGAACGCTCACCAAGCATGGAAAAAATCAATTCAAAATCGTCCATGTGATCGCGCAAGTTTTGTCGTTTCAGGCCTTTCAGTTTTTTGTGTTGGCTCGGAGTTACTCCAAAAGTCGCTTTGGCAATTTCGGCGGTCAAAATTTCAAAGTTACGGCCTTCGCGCGCCCCGCGTTTTTGCCACTCGTCGGTCACCAACTGTCCGGATAACCCTTAAGTTTATACAACATTCTTGTGCGTTTGGTCGCCAGCTCCGGATTTTCGATTTCTTGGACGCGTTCGTAACCGACTTTGGCTAACCAGCGCTTGAAAGGTTCGGCTTTGGGTGAAGGGATTGATTGGATAATGCGAAAAATTCCTTCGGGATCGGCGCAATCGGTTTCACGCAACTTTCCGTCTTCGGCCGGTAATTTCAACTGTTCCCAAAATGGGAACGGTTGAAAAAGCTCTTCTTCCCGATCTTTCATTTTTGCCCAATAAGTCTTCGGTTGTGGACTGTCCGTGAGTACCTCAACGACATCTAAAATAGAAAACCACCATTCCTTTTTATAAATAATTTTTCTGATTTGTTTCCCTTTGAATAACGCAATTTGTGTTGTCTCCATATCGATTTAATTATTTTTCTCAATGAAAGTATTATAACACGCCCGGCAGAAAATTTTTCGATCAGGATAAGCGGGGTTTTTGGCCACTCTAATGGCTTTATTACAACTCTTGCACACAGTGTCAAAAAACTCAGGTTTGTTTGACCGCTTATAGGTTTCCATAATCCTGGCTCGAGGATGCTGGCGTGGGGGAGCGACTTTTAATTTTTGATACATCATCAACTCGGGCTTCATATAAGAAAACCGACGCCCGACCGACGGGTCAAAATAAAACTTACCCGGAAGATTTTCGTAATCATCTAAACTCAACCGGTCAGGAATTGTTTCAAGAGGTAAAATCGTCTCCAAAGACACTTCCGGGCCATCGGCACCTTGGCTAACCAAATCAAAATCGCGACCACCTAGTTTGAGAGCGGTGGCTTTATCGATTTCAAACAAATCCAAAAGCGAAGACCA
>Ga0076220_158_pt1 | contig 6089 bp, 5 predicted proteins | sample RifGroE2_FD_67844 | JGI IMG/M metagenome (GOLD analysis project Ga0076220, IMG submission 67844) | Parcubacteria (Uhrbacteria) bacterium GW2011_GWE2_45_35
AGATTAGCCAAAGAACCCGCCTCGAACTAGTCGATTGGCGGGTTCCTAATCTTGTTGAAAGTGGAATACTAAGTCTGGACATTTTTAGTTGTCATGACGCGGGCCATTTCTTGGTCGACCGCCAAATGGGCGTTGGCCGCCTTGTGGTCGTCCTTGACCGCCACCAAAGCCGGCGCCTTGGGGTGGGTTTGCTGGCTGTTCTGGATAAACATTTCCAGGGGCATCTTTCATTGAAAGATTGATTCGGCCCATATCGTCGATTTCTGAAACTTTAACAAAGACCTCGTCACCTACCTTAACAATATCTGAAACTTTTTCAACACGCCAGGGGGCAAGTTTACTGACGTGGACCAAACCTTCTTGTTTTGGCAAAATTTCTACAAAAGCACCAAAATCCATAAGGCGAGTAACCTTACCTTTAAACATTTCTCCGGCCACAACCTCGCGGGTTAGGTTTTTAACCCACTCAAAGGCCTTTTGGGCGCCTTCAGCGTTGGTTGAGGTGATACAAACCAAACCGTCGTCCTCGATGTCAATTGCTTGAACGCCTGTGGTGGCAATAATTTCGTTGATCATCTTTCCACCCGGGCCAATAACGTCACCAATCTTCTCTGGATTAATGCGAAGGGTAATAATGCGTGGAGCATAGGGCGAAAGTTCGGCTCGTGGGGCTGGCAAAATCGAGGTGATGACATCTAAAATTTGCATTCTGGCTTCTCGGGCCTGGTTAATAGCAGTTTCGACTATTTCCATGGAAAGGCCGGTGGTTTTGGTGTCCATTTGAATGGCTGTGATACCGTCTTTTGAACCAGCTACCTTAAAATCCATACCGCCTTTGCTGTCTTCTAAGTCTTGAAGGTCAGTAAAGACTTTCCAATCACCTTTTTTGTTACTGGCTAAACCCATGGCTATTCCGGCTATTGGTGTTTTGATAGGCACACCGGCGTCCATAAGAGAAAGGCTGGCACCACAAGCCGAGGCCATTGAACTTGAACCATTAGAACCAAAAACTTCTGAAACAACTCGAATGGTGTAAGGGAAAGTTTCTTTGTCTGGCATCATTGGATCCAAAGCTTTTTCGGCCAAAGCGCCGTGACCGATATCGCGACGTGAGGGCCCGCGCATGGGTTTAACTTCGCCGACTGAAAATGGCGGGAAGTTGTAGTGATGCATAAAGCGTTTGGTGCCCACGGTTTCCATACCATCCAAGGTTTGTTCGTCGCCAGGCGCGCCAAGAGTGGTAATAGAAACCACTTGGGTTTCGCCGCGTTTGAAATGACCAGAGCCGTGGACCCTCGGTAATAAGGCAACCTCGCCAAATAGATTACGGATTTCGTTTAAGGAACGACCGTCTACACGCTTACCTTCTTCAAGGATGGCGCGACCAATTTCTTCTTCGATAACATCACTGACAATAGAGAAAGCGTATTTTTGATCGTCTTTGGAGATTTCTTTTTCGGTTAAAAATTCACCGAGTAATTCTTTAACTCGATTTTTTTCGGTTTTGCGTTCGTTTTTGGTGGCTTTAGGTTCGGAGAAAAAGAGTTCGTGGGTTTTTTTGGTAATAAAAGGTCGGGCTAACTCCTCGATAGTTTCGCGGCGTTCTTTTTTAAGAGTTTCTTCTTCGGTTTTTGGAGCCAAGAAGTCTCGTTTTGGTTTACCAACAGCTTTGCGAACTTCTTCGATAAGTTCGAGTGGTTTTTTTAGGTGTTTTAAACCAAATTGAAAACCATCGATTACGGCTTGTTCGGACGCTTCGTTGGCGCCAGCTTCGACCATGATAATTCCGTCGCCGGTTCCGGCAAAAGCCAAGTCTAGAATTGATTTGGTTCGGGCTTCATAACTTGGGTTTAAAACTTTTTCGCCATTTATTTCGCCAACTCGGACTCCGGCAATGGGGCCGTTCCAAGGAATATCACTCATGTGAATGGCACAGCTGGCGGCAATAATTCCGGCAATATCCGGGTCATTTTCGCCATCAAAAGCCAAGCAAGAAACAATAACCTGGATGTCGTTTCTCATGCGGTCGTCGAAAAGTGGGCGCAAACCTCGATCGATCGATCTCCCAACTAAAACCGCTTCGTCGGTTGGGCGGCCTTCTTTTTTGATAAATCGTGAACCTTTTATGCGGCCAGCCGCATAAAGTTTTTCTTCATACTCAACTTGAAGTGGAAAAAAATCCAAACCTTCGCGAAGAGAATCGCTAATGGTGGCTGTGGCAATAACCACAGTGTCGCCGTATTGGACGGTGCAGGCACCGTTGGCCTGCTCGGCAAAGCGGCCGGTTTCGATGGAGAGTTTTTTGCCACCCCATTCGGTTTCGAAGCGTTTGATGTCGCTCATAAAATATATTGTGTCCCTCTGAGGCTTAAGACCTCGAATTAGTTTTCGAGCATCTCGGAGTCTCGGAGGGACGGTTAGTTATTAATTTCTAATTTTCTCCGCCGCTGGCGGACCAGCCTGTGGCTGATAATTTGAGAATTTTATCGATTACCATTTCCAAAATTCGTCGTCGACCACTCCGATTTCTTCGTCTTTCTTTTCTACCAACACTTCCCCGCCCTTGGGCGGATTCATGGGGCCGCGACGAATTGGGCCGATAAGGAATTTTTTGTCGTTTTCAGAAAGGTTGATGTAAAGATCAGCAACTTCGGTTATTTTACCAGCTGTGGTTTCTCGAAAACTCATAACCTCGACAATTCGGCCACGATTTTTGACATATTCGACCAGCGGGGCAAAATCACCATCGCCGGAAACCAGGACGACTACATCTAACATATCGAGCATACGAATAACGTCAACTGTCAACCCAACATCCCAGTCCGCCTTTTTTTGGCCGGATTCGTATTGCACTAATTCTTTTTCGCGAGTTTCGATGCCGAGATTTTTTAAAGCGTCGAAGAAAGGTCGCTCCTCATCAGATTTGGTGCGCACCACATAAGCCACGGCGCGGATGAGTTTGCGGGTACCAACAGCTTCTTTTAGGATGTTACCAAAATTTACCTTACGGCCAAAAACATTACGAGCGCTGTAGTACATGTTTTGGGTGTCGATGAAAATACCGACACGTTGGTCTGGATGAGAAATCATATTTTTGAGTTTTAGAAATTAGTGCTGTTATCATTCTACCATCTTCTGAAAGAATTTTCATTTTTAAATTTCCAAAACTTTTCAAAAACCTCGCACCCAAAGGACGCGAGGAGTTTGTTTTTATTTAAGGCCAAGTTCGTCTTTTAGTTTTTGCCAGGCTTTCTTATCTTCGCGTTCCAAGTAGGCAAGAAGGCGGCGGCGTTCGTTTACTTTTTTTATAAGACCGCGGCGGCTGGAAAAATCTTTTTTGTGCATTTTGAGGTGCTCGGTGAGTTCTTTAACCTCGGCGGACAATAGAGCTACCTGAACCTGCGGTGAACCGGTGTCTGATTCGTGAGTGCGGAATTTTTCGATGATTTTTTGCTTTTTTTGTGGGTTGAGCATAATTTTGCTTAATGTAGCGATTTTCCAAGTCTTGGGAGCTCAAGCCCAGAAGCCGAGAAAAACGCCAGGATTTAATAATTACTGGCTAAAGTTTAACAGAAGAAAAGTGGTTAGTCAAGGGTTTGGTGACCGGGTGTAAAGGCCAAATAGAAATGTCATACCTCTCGGCAAAGTAGAAATGTCATACTTGGCCGAAAGGACGGTTTTTTGGGTGGTAAAAAGCGAGAAAAGTTTAGTAAAATTGAAAAAATATCAAGATCACCAACGATCGCATTTATTTTGATATAGTCAAAATTTTTTAAGCCAAAAAAAGAGTTTTTTATTCAGAATTACTTATGTTTGTATGGGTTCTGATTTTTTGAAACAGAATTTTAAAATTGACTTCTTTTTCGTTTTCCAGTGAAATAAGATAGCAACCTGAACCAGGGGTGAGATTGTGTCTCAAGAAACAAAATCTCGTATGAGTATGACTCGTGGTCTCCTGATCTTGTCCATGCTCCCGATCTTCGCTATCGTCGGTATCTTCGTGGTTCTCTTCCACAATCCGGCGATTCCTATTCGAGAAACGGTTGCCGCCTCGGTAGACGAGGTCTGGGTTTCTGATTACGCCTGCAACAACGGTGTGCCCCAGTCGCGGCTGATCGGCATCAAGGCCGCGGTTCCGCTTGGTCTCGTCAAGATCTTCGACGGCGACCCTGATATCGACACTGTGACCATCGCCTGGCCGGATGGCGGTCAAGAAGTCGTTCGTATCCTTGGTATCGACGGTGCCGAGATCGCGCATCTTGGTCTCTGGTCCGAAGATCAGGTCTTCGGACCCGAAGGTCGTGGCTTTATCCTCGGTGTTCTGGCCACGACCGAGCGACTCGAGCTGTTGCGCTCGCCCTGTTTCGACAAGTACGGTCGAACCCTCGGCTACCTCTTTGTCGATGGGGTCAACTACTCGACCCTCGCCATCAACTCCGGTCTGGCTTTCGAGACAGTCGCGAAGTATGGTGACAATGGCTTGCCAGAGCAGGCCGCCGAGGTTCTTGAGACCGCCGACCGTTTCGGTGAACCCTACCTCGACCAGTCGCCGAGCGAGTTTCGCCACAAGATGAAGGCGAAGTATGCGAAGCCGTAGTTCTCCGTTTTGTTCTCCCGCGCCCTGAACTTCATCGGGCGCGGTTTTTTTTAATCAAAAACCACGATCCCGAGACCGTGATTTTTACTGGGAAATTCTGATGAATAAATTTTGATAAACTTTGGATCAGTGTTGAATTATTAAAACAATGACGATTTTGTCCCGTTCGATTTTGAAAACCATGCACCAATCACTGATGCGGAGTTTGCGGTGTCCTTTTAGAGAAGATCTTAAAGGAAAGCCAAAAATTTCCGGATTAGTAGCAATCTTTTGTTCGGTGATTTTTTTAATACGATTCCTAATTTTGGAATCGAGCCGGGGTATATCTTTTTTACAACCAGTGGGTGGTAAAGAGTTTGGTAATTCATAACCAGGCCTTTTTATGAGAAACGAGTCGGCTGCTTTTTTTTTCTCTCTCTGGTTTCGGAAAGTTTAATTAAAGTGATATTTTCTTCGATTTCAATGGCTTGTTTTAATAGTTCTAAAGTTTTTGCCGAGACGGACATTTGGTCGCGTTTGGCTAACTGAAAAAGAATTTTGTTAATTTCTTTTGCAACAGTTGGTTTGACTCGAGGTAGAGTTGTGGGCATATTTAGGTCGGTGCAACATCGGAGTAGCACTGTTGTCAAGTTTTTATTTGTTTCGTTTCGGAGATAAAAAGACACCCTGTCAAGGTGTCTCTCTGTATTGGTGATAATTGTTCGGACATTTTTTTTGACTAAACCCCAACCTTAAAATTACAAGTATCACCATCTTTCATCACATAATTTTTTCCTTCGGTTCGAAGCTTGCCGGCCTCGCGGGCTTTGGCTTCGCCGAGTTCGACAAAGTCTTTCCAGTCGATGATTTCGGCGCAGATGAAGGCTTTTTCAAAATCAGTGTGGATGACACCGGCGGCTTGCGGGGCCTTGGTTCCCTTTTTGATTGTCCAGGCTCTAGATTCTTTTTCGCCAGAAGTTAGAAAAGTGATAAGGTTGAGTAATTCGTAGCATTTTAAGATCATGCGGTCGAGGCCGGATTGTTTCAAGCTGAGTGAGTCGAGAAAAACCTTTTGTTCATCGGCTGGCATTTCCATGATTTCTGATTCGATTTTTACACTGAGCGGCAAAGCCAGACAATCTGGTCTAAGCGGATTTTGCCAGTTAGGATTGGCCGCAGTTTTTTCGTCAACATTTAAAATATAAAGAACCGGTTTGAGAGTTAGAAGCTCCAGACCTTTAATGGCTTTCTGTTCATCGTCAGATAATTCGACTGATCGGGCTGGCTGGTTGGTTTGGATGGCTGCGAGGATTTTTTGCAAAGCGCTGGTTTCGTCTTCGAGTTCTTTGGTTTTGCCGGTTTTTATTTTGCTTCCAAGGTTTTCTAGTCGTTTTTGAACTACATCAAGGTCAGCCATGGCCAGTTCGAGTTCGATAATTTCTGAGTCGCGAAGTGGGTCGATGTTGCCGCTGACATGGTGGACATTGGTGTCTTCGAAGGAGCGAACCACATG
>Ga0076220_165_pt1 | contig 5529 bp, 5 predicted proteins | sample RifGroE2_FD_67844 | JGI IMG/M metagenome (GOLD analysis project Ga0076220, IMG submission 67844) | Parcubacteria (Uhrbacteria) bacterium GW2011_GWE2_45_35
ATGCCTTATCCGGCCTATGCCGGAAAGTTTATCGGTCCGACTCTAATGTACTGGCCGGCCGGAGGTTTGATTGAACCCGAGGCCGAGGTTTCGCTTTATGATTTGACGGACAAAAATTTTATTCAAACAATTTTGACGATTGATACGGCTAATTCCAGTGCTGCCAATGTTGTGTTTTTTAATCCGCTCGAACCACTTGAACTTAATCACGAATACGCCGTCCGTGTTGCCGATGTTTCCGGGGCCGGGGCGTTTGAAAAAACTTGGACTTTTAAAACGCAGAAAAGTTCCAATGTGGATTTTCCCAATATTGATCAAACCATAACTTACGATTCTCGTGTTGCTTGGGCTGATCCGACCGGGGTCGAACATTTGGTCTCGGTGCCAAATCCTGGAGTCAAAGATTTGATCGATCGGTTGCAAGGACAAATTATGCTGGCCGTTGATTATCACGGCGAGGCTTGGTACATCGATCCAATTTCGCGTTTGCGATATTATTTGAAAGACGGTCCGACAGCTTACGAGTTTCTTCGTTCTTTTGGTCTTGGCATTACCAATGCCGACTTGGCGAAAATTCCGGCCGAAGGCGATATTGTTGGTGGCGGTGCTTTGGCCGAGCAACTCTCTGGCCGAATTTTATTGCAAGTTGAAGAACACGGCGAAGCTTGGTATGTGAATCCGTCGGATCTGAAACGCTACTACATGGCCGATGGCGCCGAGGCTTATCGAATTATGCGCGAGTTGTCGCTCGGCACAATGTTATCGTGGATTTCTGAGATTCCGGTGGGAGTAGTGGAATAATTTTTATGGCAAAAATTGTTTTAATCCACGGTTTTGCCGTCCATCTTACCGTGCCAATCATTCGTCCTCCATTTGGCCCGGCGGCTTGTTTTAAAGTTTTTGAAAAAAAAGTTGAAGACGGCGAGGCTAAGGTTTTTCAGTGGGGAATCAAGAAACAGGTTTCGCCGGTTCGTCTTCTCGATCCTTTTTTCTGGATCAAACATTATCAGTCCGAAAAAGCCATTGCCACCTCTAGCGCCACTCTCGAGCGTCTTCAAGATTTCTTGGAACAAGAAAAACCGGAAATTATTATTTGTCATTCAATGGGCTGTTATCTTTTGAATAATTTTTGTAAAAATTTTTCTTTACCAGATTCTGTCAAAAAAATAATTTTTGTCCAAGCCGACACTTCAACCACCTCAGCCTCCTATGCCCCCTCAGTCCCTTTACACAACTTCTTCTGCCCATGGGACCCAACACTTCTTATCTCAATGATTTTTAATCGAGAAAAAAGAGTCGGGCTTTTTTCAAGTTCCAAAGCCGACAAAAATATTTTCTGGCCGCTGTTTTTACCGATCAATTTACATACCAGCACGATTAGGGATAAGAGGTTTTTGGAGTTTGTCGAATTTTTTTCATCAACCTCGATTACAGAGAATGGATTCACTCCATCTCAAGAGGGTGAATTGGTTAAAATTTCCGATGAAACTTTAAAACAGTTTAAGGCCGGAAAAATAAAAGGTTATAAATCTGCTAAAAGTTTGTTTGATAAATAAAAAAAACCTCATCGTCCGCGAGACGAGAGGTTGTGTGTGATCAGCGCAGGGCCAGTAGGCCGACGGTAGCGTGTAGAACCAGACAGTTGGATGGGTATATGAAGTCCATCCAGCTTTTGCGTCGCCTAAGAACACTGGCCAGAAGGAAGATGTAGGCCGAGGTCCAAAAGAACCACGGTAGACACGACTCGTTGGTTGGGTTGTTCCATGTGCCAATGAAGGTCGGAACGAACGAAGCCGTGACAGCTATCTGAAGGATCAGGTTGGCTAATCCGTCTTTTTGGAAGTACCACCACGCTCCTGCCGCAATCAAACTGATAGCGCCGGCAACAATGTCGTAATTGCCAAAACCAGAGAATTTGCCGCCTGTCACGGCATAGCCAAATGTGATAAAGGTGGCAAGTGTGCTAGTAGCCGGCAGAACGATTTTGCCCCAGTCACGATTCATGAAAAAGTAGGACACACAATTCATCGTTGAAATTGTTAGCAAAAGGCCCCACGTTGCGGCGTTCGGTCTGGTGTTGCCAAGAAACATTTGCCTGTTGTAGATGAAGTACGCAGACAAATGGATGGCTGCCGCGATAAGGCCGAACGCCACGCTAGTCTTGTCCAACTTTTTGTTTTCCAATTTTTTTCCTTCTCGGGAGTTCGTGTAAAGATCAATGGACAGTTTATGTTGTCATAAAATTTGCGAGATGTCAAGAATCTTTTTTGATAAAAAAACTTCGCGATATTCATCGCGAAGGAGCTCTGTTAGAGCGAGATGACCGTGGTCGCTAGGCCGCGGTCTTCTTGGTCGGGTTGAGGTCGGTGCCGGCGGTCAACCACTTGCCGAAGATGATGACGATAGCCACACCGATGACGGCCCAGAGGAAGAGCCAGAACCACATGGCCTCGGGGCTGTCCCAGAAGGACAGGGAACCGGCGCGGATAGGCTCACCGATACCCTCGGGACACCAGCGGCTGAGCATGTGGCCGGAGGCGAAGCTGACCAGGGTTTTGGCGATGAACCAAGGGGCCATGCTCATGCCGAGGTAGGTGCCCTCCATACCCTTGGGGGCGATGGCGGCCGTGTACTCGTTCAGCTTGGGGCTCCAGAGGATCTCACCGATCGAGAGGACGACCATCATGATGACAGCCATGTTGAAGTAGCCGCTGGCCACGTCGCCGCCGAACCAGCTCCAGGGGAGTGTGAGGACGAACAGCGACAGCGAGCTGATGATGGCGCCGAAGACCAACACCTTGAAAATGTTGAACCTCCCGATGATCGGGATGGTCAGGATGATGCCGATCACGATGCAGATTGGGTTGACGGCGCTCAAGAACCCCATCTCGACATCCGGGCCGATGACCCGAATCCAGTATTTCGGCATCAGCAGATATGCGTAGGCGAAGATGGCCCGAACACCGAGAACCGCGACCATGAGGACCAGCAGTCGGTGGAACGAGGTCTGACCGATGACGGTCTTCAGGTTCTTGATGAAGCCGAGTTTCTCTTGAGGTGGATTGGTCGAAGTGGCCTCTTCAGCATCTTCTTCTTTGTCGGTCACCTGCTTTTCGCCGCGGATCAGGAGGATGGCGGTGAGCAGCGAGAGGAGCCCGCAGAAGAATCCGATGGTGAAGATGTGACTGTTGTCGATCTCGAACCAGAGACGGACGCCGTCGATGATCAGGTAGCCGGCCACAGCCGCACCAAGGTTCATGATCATGTACCACAAGCTGAAGCTGGCCGAGCGGCTGCGCTTCGAGCTGAAGCGGCGGTTGGCCGACTGGAAGACCGTGATGGTCATGGCCATGCCCGGCGCTGTCAGCATGAAGAAGCCGATAGCCAGCCAGAGTCGCCCGGGGCAGCCGGCCCACAAACCCATGAGGGCCAGACCGCCACGCGAGACGGTCTGCAGACCGATGGCCAGGAACATGGACTTGCGGATCCCGAGCCAGTCGGTGAAGGCACCGACGCCGAGCAGGATCAGGGTGGTGGCGATGGTCATGGTCGCGACGACGTAGCCGGTATGCACGTCGTTCAGGCCCATGTTGGTCGTGAAGAAGACTGTGCCGATGGCCAGCAGGGCGAAGTAGGCGGCCGAGTCCAGCAGGTTGATGATCTGGACGGCCCAGTAGACCATGGGGTTGTCCCGGAGGACGCCGAAGTCCTTGATGTACCGGACGATTGGCGTCAAGACGCCGTTGCTCTTGTTTTCGGACATTTGGTCTGCTCCCTTTGGTTGGCGAACGATGATCGTACCGACGTGTCGGCATTCAGACCTTAGCAAATGTATTAAAAATGTCAATAAAGCCTACTTCTCGATAAAAACTCTCGATTAATCGGAACCTTCGCCAATAATTGGACGATGTGATACGATAAAGTTGATCTAAATTTTCTTTGATAACTTTTTTTATAAAATTAATTAATTTTTAAAATTTTATTTTAATTCCTGTGTCTTCAACTTCTCATAGCACAGCCAAAGATGTCTTTTCGCACCTTTTGGCCATCGTTACCCTTTTTATGGGCGTGATCAGCTTCATCGCCTTGTACTTTCAATACATCAACGTGAAGTTTCCTGATGCTTTGTCTTTTTATTATCCGGCGGCTTTGGAAGTTATCCGTCAATCAATGGCCATCTTGATCGTAGCTTGGCCGGTGTTTCTTTTAATTTCATGGATGATTTACAAAGATCTGAAAAACGAGCCGGCCAAAAACGGTATCGGTATTCGCAAATGGCTTTTGTATCTCACATTATTCGTTGCTTCGATCACGATTATTGTCGACCTGATCACTTTGATAAATTATTTTTTGAACGGTGAAATCACCACGCGATTTATTCTCAAAATTTTAGTTGTCCTGATCACCGCGGCCGCGGTCTTTGGTTATTATCTTTGGGACTTGCGGCGCGGGGTGGCGGCTAAAACAAAAATTACTCTTATCGCGACGGTTGTCACTTCAGTCGTGGTTGTAACAACGATCGTTCTCGGATTTTTCTTTGTCGGCTCGCCGTCCGAGCAGAGAATGATTCGTCTCGATGCGAAACGAGTTGAAGATCTTTCGGTAATTCAAAATGAAGCCACTAATTATTTTTCATTAAAAAGGGAACTGCCGGCCAAGTTGGAAGATTTAAACAATTCGGTTTCCGGTTTTATTGCTCCAACCGATCCTTCGACAAAAGCGGTTTATGAATATAATTTGAAAGCTGATTTAGAGTTCGAGTTGTGCGCGGTTTTCGAAGCAAAATCACTCGAAGGGCAAAGCTCGGCCTACCCAATGTATTATTATGGAAACGCATATGGTCAGAATTGGGACCACGCCGCCGGTCGCGTTTGTTTCACTCGCACGATTGATCCAGAGTTGTATCCGGCCGTGTCAGTGCCGCTTGAGGAAAAGATGATTTATTAGATAAAAAGAAAAAATCGTGGCTAAAAAAGTCACGGTTTTTTTATTGCCGTTATTGACATTGTTTGAATTATTTGATAAAAAACCAAGTCTCGTTCCTTAAAAGGAGAGTTTGCCATGACTATCGCGCGAACCCTGCGTTCCTCGCTCACGACTTCAGAAAAAGCCGGGGGCGGATTGCTCGAGCTGTGGCTTGAGGTCGGGTTTGGCTTGTTGTCGCCGGCCGAGCATCTCGATATTTTGCAACAGTTCCGAGCTTTGGGTGGTGTGTCTCTCGGTATTCCGGGAAACGGCGAGCCGTTCCATTCAGGTAATTGTGAGACGACGATGTTCATTGCTCGCGAAGCCGCGCGACTCGGTTTGCGAACTAACATCTTTACCTCTGGCGACTTGTTGACCGAGGAACTGGCGAACGAACTGCATTCGTTTGGGGTTTCGCTCAGCCTGAAGTGGAACAGTTTTCGGCCGGCGGTTCAGGATAGGTTGGGATCAAGCGCAATTTAGCTGGAGTAAACAAACCAAACCCCTTATAATGAAGGAGTTATTTTTTTATATAAATTATGGAACCAATGACTTATCAACTGT
>Ga0076220_168_pt1 | contig 5138 bp, 4 predicted proteins | sample RifGroE2_FD_67844 | JGI IMG/M metagenome (GOLD analysis project Ga0076220, IMG submission 67844) | Parcubacteria (Uhrbacteria) bacterium GW2011_GWE2_45_35
AATTCATAATCACACAACCGAAGCCAACGCTTCCTCGGCCAACTTCAACTGCTCTGGACTATTCACCCCAATACCTTCGAGCGGATTATTCACGGTCATGGTTTCGATTGGATAACCTTGAGACATAGCCAAACCAATCAGATCGGTCAGATAAAACTCGCCTTGAGCGTTTTTGTTTCCGAGTTTTTCAATATTTTGTTTTACCCACTCGACCGAGAAACAATAATATCCAGGATTGACTTCGACAATCAGTTTTTCCTCATCATTGGCGTCTTTGCGCTCAATAATTCGCTCAACTTCGCCGGCGGCGTTGCGGCCGATGCGTCCAAAATCATAAAAAGTCTTGCGCCAATCTTCAAAATCGCCGACATCCAAGGTCATAAGCATAACCGGAGACGAACACAACTGACATTTTTCTGCCAACTGACGAATTGTTTCGGAAGAAGAAGAGCGCATTGCAAGGCGTGTCCGGTTCCAAGTTGATCGGCCTGAATAGCAAATTCACAACGATCACTCAAATACTCTCGCATTTTTTCCATATCGTGACCAATAACCACAATAGGTTTTTCTTCAAGCCCGGATTTTTTTATCGAATCGATCAAATAGTCGATCATCGGCCGACCAGCTACCGGCACCAACGCTTTGGGTACATCAGCACCCATACGCGAGCCTTTTCCGGCCGCTAAAATTACCACGCGTGTATTTTTAGACATACTGAATTTCTAAATTAAATAATCCGCCCTTTTAAAAACCGGCCCAAATCAACCCCACAATCACACCCAAAACAAAAGCCGTTAAATAACGAGCCAAAGCACACAAAAAGCAGTGTTTTTTACGGGTTTCTTCGAGCATAATAATTGTTTTAAGCCTAATGATTTTAGCAAAAAAACAAAGAAAGATAAAGAGGGGACAAAACCCCTCTAAATATCGCAGTTTACTGTCTGTTGTTTGTTCCTAAAAACCCACAAATTGCTCGACGTTGTCTACCGTTCTCTTAAATTCCCTCTCGTCTCAGCCAACCAATCACTGCTTTTATTTCTCCATAGCTAACGTCATCACCCAAAGCTATTTTTAACGGAGTCAAAGCATCTGACCCATACTGTTTAATTACGGCAGTTATCCGTGGAATTTTTTCGGCCGAAACCAATTCTTCTACATTGAGACTGCCGGTGAAAACATAAAAAGCCAAATGTCCTTCAATGGTTTGAACAGTGAGTTCACGAGAAGTGGCAATTTCGGCGATTGTTTTACCGCTTTTAAAGAACTCTAGACTAACAGCTTTGGTGTCGCTGTCTTTTTCGGTTTTGGTTTTTCGGAAACGTTTAGGGATCTTTTCGGAAATTCTTGAAAATAAATCTCTGGCCTGGCAATAAGAAGTAACCGTCTCAAGAAAAATCTGTCCATACTTCGCTAATTTAACCTCGCCAAAACCGGAAATTTTAACCAGTTCGTCTTGATTCTGTGGTAAAAAAGTGGCCAATTCCAACAAAGTAGCGTCAGAAAAAATAATGTAAGGCGGGACGTTTTCTTGATGAGCTAAATGACTGCGAAGATTTTTCAATTCAACAAACAATTCTTTTTCAAAAGTCTTTTCAGAATCCGAAACCGTTTTTTTAGAAACAATATTAGTTAAAAACACCTTTTCAAAACCCGAAAGTACAGCCTGACTTTTTTCGGTCAGACTCAAAACCGGATATTCATCGCCAATTTGTTTTAAAAACCCCAGGCCAATTAGATTTTTTAAAAAACCCAGCCAGTCTTCTTTAGAAAATTCCGAACCCGAACCATATTCCAAAAGTGGTTTGTGAAAATCCCTAATTTTTTCCGACTTAGAACCGCGAATAAAATCAACGGTATAAAGCAGACCAAAACGATTGCCCAACGCAGCCACAGCCGCTAAAGCCTTACGAGCAATTTCCGTTCCATCAACTTGTTCATAATCATTCAAACAAAAATCACAACTGGCACAATTATCAGCCGCCACTTCGCCAAAATAATTAAGAATGGTTCGACGACGACAAGAGTTATTTTCGCAAAGATCGGCCATTTTTGAAAGTTTATTCAACATTATTCGTGATTGTTCGGGATTATCTTCGATGGTTACAAAACCTTTAAGCTTAGCTACGTCGCCGGCGCTGTAAAACAAAATAGCGTCACTCTTAAGACCATCGCGACCGGCTCGGCCGGTTTCTTGATAATAGCTCTCGATATTTTTTGGTAAATCGGCATGAATCACAAATCGCACGTTTGATTTGTTAATACCCATACCAAAAGCAATGGTGGCGACAATTATTTTTACTTCATCTCTGATAAAAAGATTTTGGTGGCGACTGCGCTTAGCCGAATCAAGACCGGCATGGTACGGCTTGGCCGAAAAGCCCTCGGCCGACAGTTTTAAAGCCAGACTTTCGGCCGAATTACGTGAAAGAACATAAATAATTCCCGAGTCGTCACGATGTTTATCAAGATAATCAACTAAACGACTATAATAACCGCGTTTGGGTTCAATAAAATAATGAATGTTGGGACGGTTAAAACTGGAGACAAAAGTGTTGGGTTGGCGAAACTCAAGTTTGTTCAAAATATCTTCGCGAGTTAAACGATCGGCTGTAGCGGTTAAAGCAATGATCGGCACGTTGGGAAATTCTTTTTTAAGTGAAGACAACATGCGATACTCGGGACGAAAATCATGGCCCCAATGCGAGATACAATGAGCTTCGTCGATGGCAAAAAGCGAGACATTTAATCTTTGCAAAAAAGAAATGAACTGTTGAGCATTATTAAAAAGCCGCTCCGGAGCAATGTAAAGAAGTTTTAATTCTCCGCGTAACAATTGCGAGTAAACCGCCGATTGCTCGTCGTAAGAAAGGGAGGAGTTTAGATAAGCTGCTGAAATTCCATTAACTCGCAAAGCATCAACCTGGTCTTTCATGAGCGAAATGAGCGGCGAAATAACCACCGTGAGTCCATCAAAAATCAAAGCTGGAATCTGATAACAAAGCGATTTACCACCACCGGTCGGCATTAACACCAAAGCGTCCTGCCCAGCCAAAATGGTTTCAATAATCTTTTCTTGCTCAAAACGAAAATCCTCGTAACCGAATTTTTCTTTTAGAATTTGGAGTGGAGTGGACATAGATTACTAGCGGGGGAGATTGGAGTTTTAAATAAAACAACCCCCAATTATAAATTCTAAAAAACAAAAAGTTTTTAGATCCACAATTCCGGGGGATCCGAATTGTTGGAACCGATAACTTTGAATTTGCTGACAAGAACAACAATCTGATAATTACACCTTAGCAGAATTTATAATTTTGTCAATGATCAAATTGTGGAAAAACTGTTAAATCTTTTTCTTAAAAAATTTGCCAGCAAAGATCTTTTTTAACAACATTAAAATATTAGCCATAAGAAAGTCTGAAAAACTTACCAATCCGACAAACAACTATTCAAAAATATTCGTTGATCTTGTCAGAGCCCGAACACGCCTATCTTTACTTAAATCATGACCGAAAACTTGCTGAAAATAATCGACAATTTTTGTTTTCCGAACATTAGCCATTTTCCCTTCAGCGGCAATCAATGGCAGTCGATAAATTTTTTGTTCAGCGGAAATACCTATCAAAACTCCCATATTTTGAAGATCTAACTTTTGACCAGGTTTCCAATTTTTAACCGCGTCGAGTCTACCATCTAATAAAGCAGATAATTCCTTAAACAAAGCCGCTTTTACCTCTGGGGTTACCAATTTCCTGGCATCCTCGACAGGATTTTTTATATCGGCTTCATTCAATAAATCAGCAACTTCTTTAAAGGACGGGACTGGTTTTTTCTCAATCTTTGCTTTCGGAATTTCAGGTTTGATTATAACAGGAGTTTCTGATTTTTTCCCAGCCGATCCTGAATTACCTCCAGCTATTTCTTGTGCCGCAATAGTTTTTTCATGAATAGCAATTACTTCTTCCGGGTTTTTCTCCTGCCCAAAACACTCTTTACACAAAGCTTGGCGCAAGGCCTGTAAATTCTTTAAAAGAATCAACCCCGAAGAAACCCGGTCTTTTAAATCTTCATCGGAATCATGAAATCTATTCAAATCGTCAACCGATAAATCTAATTTTGATCTTTCATCAAGAATCTTTTGAGTCAAAACTCTCAACCCGCGATCAATAGTAAGCAGGGAACCAATTTTATCTTCCGAACCATCCTTCGTGTCCAAAAAAAGTTTAGAATCAATACTCAGAAAAAAACCAAAAAAACTCTGATCTATTTGTTTCTTTAATTTTCCCAAACTACGATCAAGAGAAGCTGCCCGGCCGGTAAAATCCAAAGCAGGCGGATATCTCTCAAACATCACCTCTAAAACCTGCAAGGCCTTTTCTCTTTTATTTTTTAAAACCGAAACAACCTCTGGACCAAGAACTTTCTGATCTATCCAAAAAGCGAGTTCTGACATATCGGCCAAAGGCTCTAAAAGATCGTCGTGTTCTTTTGTCACTGAACCTCTTTCTTCTTTCAAAGCTCGCATCAACGGCCCTTGATAGGACTGAATTGTCGCATCTTGTGCTTCATACCCTTCGGTAATAACCCGAACAGCAACCAAGACTTCCTGCCTTTTTTTTGTCCTTTCTTGTTGTTCTAAGATTCTTGCATCGTTCTGCGGCTTCTCACCTTTACCCGGAATATCTTCTCTTCCATGAGAGTAATCTTTTTGATCGTTTGTTGATCTTTCTGTAGACATAAAAAAGCGTTGAGAAATTTAACACCTTAAGTCTACCACTATTTCTTGTTTTTTAACAAAAACCGCAAGTTAATCGCGGTTTTTTCTTGGCCTTTTTATAATTAAAAGTGAGGTAAAAAAACAAGACCGCCCTACGAGAGAGTGCGATCTCGTGGGCGGGTTAAGGGGCGAAGAGGATGTCCTTGGCGACGTTCGCAGCTTGCGCCGCGGTCGTGCACCATCCGATCACAGCCTCCGTGGCTCCCGCGAACTTGTCGGGGTGCACACTTCGGATGTACCGGAGGTAGGACTTGAAAGCTTCGGATCAAGCGCAATTTAGCTGGAGTAAACAAACCAAACCCCTTATAATGAAGGAGTTATTTTTTTATATAAATTATGGAACCAATGACTTATCAACTGT
>Ga0076220_157_pt1 | contig 3163 bp, 4 predicted proteins | sample RifGroE2_FD_67844 | JGI IMG/M metagenome (GOLD analysis project Ga0076220, IMG submission 67844) | Parcubacteria (Uhrbacteria) bacterium GW2011_GWE2_45_35
GGATTTGAACGACGTTCTATAAAAGAACGATTAAAAATGATTTTATACATTACCTAAATTTTACGTGAAAAATCATTTTTTCACGCAGGATCTAAGTAACATTTTGATTCCAGCTTCGCTGAAAGCCGGTTCTTTTTTGATTTGCGCGGTTCTTTGGAAAATGTCTATTTTAAAAAGTTCGGTTAGCAAGTCGGACATTTCAATATGGCGTTTCAAAAATTTTTCGATAACCGCGGTTTCCGGTTTTTTAATTTGGGAAATTCTTTCTAAAAAAGCTCGCCCGTCCTCGGCGCCGTTGATGGCGCAGATGATTTTGTGTTGTCTTGAGTGCCGTTGTTGTTGTTGTTCCCTCACTAACTCAGGAACAGTCATGTTTTTTAAAACTTCGTTTGATTGTTTTCTGACATTGCGAAGATTTTCCAGACCGTTTTTGAAAACTTGTTCAAGGTTTTCCGGTGTGATCATTTCTAGAGCCAAGGCTTTTATTTCTGCATCGACAAAACGGCAGATAATTTGGCGACATTCTGTGGCGGAAAGGTTTAAGCCAGTTTCTTGTTCAGACATAATGGTATAAACACTTTAGAACCCGTACACTTGAAGAAAGGTCGAAAATTTAATTCATCCTAACTTTTAGTGTGTATGGAAAATTTAATTGATAAAGTAAGTGAAAAACTTTTTGTCGGTATGGACTTGCACAAACGCACCAGTACTTTCTGCGTTCAAGATGAAAAAGGAAATGTTGTACGTCGAGAAAAAGTTTCAACCGATCGTTCGCAAGTCACTTCTTTTGTTCGTTCCTTGGATGGTCAGATATCAATTGTTCTCGAGCCCGTGTCTCAATGGTATGTCTACGCCGACCTCTTGGAAGAGTTGGGTTGCAATGTCCATCTGGCTCATCCCATGAAGGTCAAAGCAATTGCTTCAGCTCGAGTGAAAACCGATGCCATCGATGCCAAAGTTTTAGCCGAACTTCTGCGAGGCAATCTTTTGCCCGAGGCATACTTCTCATCTAAAGAGGTGCGATCATGGAAAGAGATTGTCAGGTTTAGAGCCTCGCTTATTAACCTTCGGTCTCAAGTGAAAAACAAAGTTCATGCCATTCTCCACAAACAGGGATTGATTCACAATTTCACCAATCTCTTCGGGGTTTCGGGAACGACTTGGTTAAAGAGCTTGACTCTGCCGGAACCGTTTGCTTTCAATCTTTCAGAGTATCTTTCGGTTATCGATGAACTTAATAAAAAGATTGATAAGTCCGGAGGCCGAACTATTGGTTTCTGTTCCCGGTATCTCTTTTGTCAGCGCCTTAACCATTATGGCCGAGATCGGTGACGTGAAAAGATTTCCCTCAGCCAAGAAACTTATGGGTTATGCCGGACTCGTACCATCAACATACAGCTCGGGTGACAAAACAACTCACGGACGAATCACCAAGACCGGTTCGAAATGGTTAAGGTACATTATGATTGAAGTGGCTCAACACCAACAGCGATGCAAGAAAAATCCGGGCTTCGGATCTTATTACCTATCCTTGCAAAAAAGAAAAGGAACCAATCCTGCGACCGTGGCAACTGCCAGAAAACTTCTGGCAGTTATCTGGAGACTGCTTGTTGACAAGAGACCCTTCTCGACAACACCTCCGGATCGTCATGGGAAACGATCGAATAATAATTCGGTCGTGGTCAAGGACGCTTGCCGATAAACTATCGTTACCTCTGACATTGGTGAAAATTCTGTTTCATCAATGTTGGACAGAACGCATGACATAATTGCAAGACCTTGAGTCTCCCATTACCAGACTGTGGCTCTGAGGCCACGAATCGATAAATGACGACTTGCGTCTTACCGCTTTTTAGGCAGTTGCCACTGCCGCAGGATTAAGTTTAAAAGAACGAAGATTAACTTTATCCACCGAAACAAAGAATTTAATTTTTTTTCAAGGAATTAACAGAGGTTGACAGTGTTTATCGATATTTTTTTAACTTGAGACTCTGAGTATCAGAAGGTTGTTAGCTAAGGATTTTATCTTTTAGGTTTTGCTAAGTATTTTGCGTGGATTCTCATTTTTTGACCGTAAAAATCTAGAAGATTTGCCAAAAATTCATTAGCTGATTTATTAAAATCCTCAGGTTTAGTGAAACGATTAGTATCACCAAAACTGTGAATATAGGAACCGGTTGCCGTATAATCATTTTGTTCGCTGGGAATTCTGTCGTCGTCAAAACATTTTTCCAGTGTTTCTAGAATTGTATGGACGGCCGGTTCGGCTTCGTATAAGGCGTAAGCCAACACGTCCGCTTCGTTAGACAACGGACTTTTGCTATTTACTTCCCTGGCTTTTTTTAGAAGATCTTCGGCGTCTTTTAAAAAACCTGTAAATTTTGGATGATTTTTTTCCGCGACATTTCTTTCGAATTTGCCTCTTAAAAAATCTCTAATTTTTTTTATGTTGTCAGACATTGGTCGTCTTATTAGAGTTTCAAAACGACTTGTTTCGCTGCCCTCCGGTTTTTCTCTCCACCACTCTATTAACTCGGCGCGATCCTTGACTTGTTCTCGTAAGAGTTCTATTTGTATGTTTTCGTTCTGTAATACAGCTAATTTGTCTTGGTCTATTTGTGACATTTCTTCGGGCACCATCGTTCTAAATTCTCTTCTGGACATATTTTTAAAAAGTCAACTACCACCGACTTCGTCGGTGGCTTGTTGGTTGATTAAGAGCTACGCTCATTGATTTGGTTGGTTGGTTGATCGGTTGTTTTTTCTACTTCCATAGTCTTTGCTGTTTATCTAACTCTTCCTCCAAAAGTTCTTGCTGTTCTTGGTGTTTAATATAAGCCCGAATGATTTCATCGGTTATTCCTACAGTACTGACAAAATAGCCCCTTGCCCAGAAATGTTGACCCCAGTATCTTTTCTTGATTTCTGGAAATCGACGAAAGACTTGAACCGAACTGTCGCCTTTCAACCATTTCAGGACATCGGAAATACTGTATTTCGGAGGAACGGAAAGATAAAGATGGACGTGGTCGGTTCTGACCTTTCCTTCAATCAGGTTAACTTCTTTCCATTCACAAATCTGTCGAAATTTTTCTTGAATACAAGAAGCAATTTCTCCTTCCAGAATACGGAATCGGTATTTGGGAACGAAAACGACGTGGTA
>Ga0076220_126_pt1 | contig 1782 bp, 2 predicted proteins | sample RifGroE2_FD_67844 | JGI IMG/M metagenome (GOLD analysis project Ga0076220, IMG submission 67844) | Parcubacteria (Uhrbacteria) bacterium GW2011_GWE2_45_35
CCGTTATAATATTTCAAAGGAAACATTACAACACCAACGTAAACTATTCTTTCCTCGGAAACAACGGCTCGCCCTTGGCCAACTTATGCCCCGGCTTCAACTCGCCCCACACCCAAGCCGACTCAAACGACTGGCCAAACTCCTTCGGGGTTTCTAGACCTAACTGGACAAACATTTTTTCGGCCGTGGTCGGCATGAACGGATAAAGCATCCAAGCGATGTGTCGCAGGGTTTCGAGCAAAACATAAAGCGTGTCATTCAGCATTTTCTTTTCTTCGAGTTTGGCCAACTGCCAAGGTTGTTGTTGATCAATGAATTGGTTGGCTTGGCGAATCAAGCCCCAAACAATATCAAGAGCGTCACTCAAACGATTTTCTTCAAGAGCGAGATGATATGCCGGCCAAGCGCCGGCCAGGAAACCGTCGGCGACCTCGGGGACTGTTCCGTTGGTGTATTTTTCGGTCATGGTCAGAACGCGATTGACGAGGTTGCCGAGTTCGTTCGCGAGATCAGTATTATAACGGCCAACTAAACGAGCTTCGGAAAAATCACCGTCGCCGCCAAAAGGAATTTCGCGAAACAAGAAATAGCGGAGAACATCGTTTCCGTACTTTTCGGCCATCTCGACTGGATCAACAGTGTTGCCGAGCGACTTGGACATTTTTTGTCCATCAATGGTAAAAAAACCATGAGCAAAAACATTTTTCGGCAATGGCAACCCGGCCGACATTAACATTGCCGGCCACAAAGCGCAGTGAAACTTAATAATATCCTTACCAACAAGATGAAGATTGGCCGGCCACCATTTTTCAAAAGCCGTCGTGTCGTCAACATAACCGACGCCTGACAAATAATTGATCAGAGCGTCGAACCAAACATAAACACGATGTTTCTCATCACCAGGAACCGGAATACCCCAATTCATCGTCTCGCGCGAGATGGAAATATCGGTCATGAAATTTCGGACATAACTCAAAACTTCGTTACGACGAGCTTCGGGTTGAATAAAATCCGGATGTTCATCGATGTAAGCAAGTAAATCGTCGCGATATTTTGTGAGACGAAAAAAATAATTATTTTCTTTAATGGTTTTGGGAACTTTTTTGTGATGCGGACACTGATCGTCGACCAAATCAGACTCATTGACAAAAGCCTCGCAGCCTTGGCAATACAAACCTTCGTAAGATCCCAAATAAATGTCGCCTTTGGACTCGACCGTCTTCCAAAATTTTTCGACCGAGTTATAATGTGCCACTTCGGTCGTGCGGATAAAACGATTATGCGTCAAACCGAGCGAATCAAAAGTTCGCTCCCACAAAGCGGCCATCTCATCGAGATATTCTTTAACATCACGTTCTTTAGCCGCCTCGACATTTTTTTGACTATTCTCGTCCGTGCCGGTTTGAAACATTACCTCCTCACCGAGCATACGATGGTAGCGAGCAAGAATATCCGCCGCAATCGCAGTGTAAGCATGACCAATAGAGGGTTTTCCATTAATATAGTAAATCGGAGTGGTTATGTAAAAGGTTTTCATAATGAGGGAGACAGATTTTTTGGGCGTTTCTGCCAAAGGCGGATCAGCCTAGGACTGAAAGGCGTTAAGGCTTTAGGGAATCGAGTTTATTTTTTGGGACCGACGATAATGACAAATTCTCCTTTTATACTACTATTTTTTAGAGATTCTGTCACATCAGAAGAGGTGCCGCGATAAGTGGTTTCGTGAATTTTAGTCAGTTCTCTGCAAACAACCAGCTGGCGATCGCCGACAACTACGCCGAG